>VFQT010000855.1_pt1 | contig 40921 bp, 34 predicted proteins | sample 3512381 | NCBI WGS metagenome assembly VFQT01 (sample SAMN10412376, study PRJNA504923) | tailings metagenome | isolation source: Relicate 2 Philex TSF3 active mining site | place: Philippines: Tuba, Benguet | collected 2017-08-29 | reverse complement strand
GGCTTCGACCCGGTGGTGTCGTAATTCTTGAGGCATATAACCCAATGCAATTGAACAACTCTTCAGGCGGCCCCAAAGATGTTGAAATGCTCTATTCCATTGAAACACTCCTCAGTGATTTCCATGGAATGCACTTTGAAATTTTAGAAGAAAAACAAATTGAACTCAACGAAGGGAAATACCACATAGGTATTGCCGATGTTGTGCGGTTTGTGGGAAGGAAATGATGTCTTCGACGAATGCACTATTCTTACCTTTTTGCGCGAAGCATCTCTCGCTTCCCCGGCGGACCCGGTAACCGTTCAACCATAAATCCGGCCGATTGAAGATTGCGGCGAACTTCACCCTTCGCGCAATAAGTCACAAATACTCCTCCTTCATTCAACAAATTGAAACATTGCTGCATGCGCTCTAACGTCCACAACCCAGGCTCTACGCGAGGACCAAAGGCATCGTAATAAATAATATCGAATTTATCTTCAGACTGAAATTCTTCCAATCCCACTTCCATTCGCGCAAAGGAAAATTGTTCGTGAATGGAAATCCACTCGTTCGGTGATGACAAATGAAATTTCATTTCCAACTGATTGGATTTATTTGTTGATAGTTCGTCTAAAATTTTCTTCGACAAAGGATATGGTTCCAATGCGCAATAAGAGACCATTCCCTTGGCATGTTGAAGCGTTAAAAATGCATTCAATCCCGTTCCCAATCCGACTTCCAAAATGCGGATCGCCTCTTTGTTACAAGCCCTCAATCCGTTTTCAATAAATACGTGCATCGATTCTTGAACCGCACCGTGTTTACTATGATACGTCTCTTCAACTTCCGGAATAAATAAGGTAAATGAACCATCTGCCGTTTGGACCAATTCTCGGTTCTTGCAATTGTTCACCGCCGTATTGTTCAAACTATTTTCGTGATATAAATTCATTCGACCTTTCAATATCTATTTTTGATCTAATATCAATTGTTATGGCAAAGAAAACAAAAGCACCCGCTACAAAAAAATCGAAGAGCATCCTGAATGCAAAAAGTCACGAGTTCCTTGAAAAATACATTAACAACATTGCTCCTACCGGATTCGAAACTCCCGGACAGCAAATGTGGTTAGACTACATTCGTCCATACATAGACACACACATTGTAGACACATACGGAACTGTGGTGGGTGTGATTAATCCAGATGCGAAATACAAAGTAGTTGTTGAAGCCCATGCCGATGAGATTTCGTGGTTTGTGCATTACATAACTCCAGACGGATTCATCTATTTGCGTCGCAACGGCGGAAGCGATCACATGATTGCTCCATCTATGCGAGTAAACATTCAAACTGCAAAAGGTTTAGTCAAAGGCGTATTCGGATGGCCCGCCATACACGTGCGTCAAGAAAAAGAAGAGACTCCTTCCATGAAAAATATTTTCTTGGATGTGGGAGCAAGAACGAAAGACGAGGTTGAAGCAATGGGTATTCACGTGGGTTGCGTAGCCACTTTCGAAGATGAATTCATGGTGTTGAACGATAGATATTATTTGGGTCGTGCGCTTGACAACCGCATTGGTGGATTCATGATTGCTGAAGTTGCGCGTATGCTAAAAGAAAACAAAGACAAACTTCCTTTCGGCGTGTATTTCACCAATTCGGTTCAAGAGGAAATTGGCTTGCGCGGCGCTGAAATGATTGCGCATCGCATTAATCCAGATGTAGCCATTGTAACAGACGTGTGTCACGACACACAAACGCCCATGATGAATAAGATAGCCAATGGCGATTTAGCCTGCGGTAAAGGTCCTGTGGTAAGTTACGGTCCTGCTGTGCAAAATAATCTTTTAAAGCATATCATAAGCACTGCAGAAAAAAATGAAATTGCTATCCAGCGTGCAGCGGTATACCGCGCAACGGGCACCGATACCGATGCGTTTGCCTATAGCAATGCTGGAGTTGCGAGCGCGTTGATTTCGCTTCCATTGCGTTATATGCACACTACAGTAGAAATGGTAGCGAAAGATGATGTAGAGGCGGTTATCAAATTAATTTACCACGCGTTGAAAGGCATTAAGAACAATCAAGATTGGCGATATATAAAGTAATGGATACTACTTCTTGAAATAAAAAAAGAGGAACCGATGGTTCCTCTTTTTAGTTCCCACGGAATGCGATTATGCATTCTTCGCAGCAATGGCTTCCTTCACCTTTACTTCAATCTCTTCCATCAATTCCGGATTGTCATCAAGCAATTGTTTTACAGCATCTCGACCCTGACCCAGTTTCGTTTCGCCATAAGAAAACCACGAACCACTTTTCTTCACCACATTCAATTCAACACCCATGTCGAGTATTTCGCCAACGCGACTTATTCCCTCTCCGTACATGATATCGAATTCAGCAGTTCTAAAAGGCGGAGCTACTTTATTCTTTACAATCTTTACTTTCGTATGATTTCCAACCGCATTCTCACCATCTTTCAATTGAGATGATCTGCGAATATCAATTCGGACTGAAGCGTAAAACTTCAACGCATTACCACCCGTTGTTGTTTCCGGATTACCGAACATGACTCCAATCTTTTCACGCAACTGATTAATAAATATGCAGCAACATCCTGTCTTACTGATGGTACCCGTTAGTTTTCTCAACGCTTTCGACATTAACCTCGCTTGCACACCTACGTTCGAGTCGCCCATTTCCCCTTCAATTTCTGACCTCGGCGTTAACGCAGCTACAGAGTCAATAACAATTAAGTCAATGGCACCGGAACGTATTAAATTATCTGCAATTTCTAAACCTTGCTCTCCGTGGTCTGGCTGAGCAATCAATAAGTTTTCGGTATCGACCCCTAACGCCTCAGCATAAAACTTATCAAAGGCATGCTCAGCATCAATGATTGCAGCAATTCCCCCACGCTTCTGACATTCAGCAATTGCATGTATGGCGAGGGTGGTTTTACCTGACGATTCAGGACCATAAATTTCTACAATTCTACCTTTCGGATATCCCCCAATTCCAAGTGCCAAATCCAAGCCCAATGAACCACTTGGAATGACCTCCACAGCCTCGATGGCAGAATCACCTAATTTCATTACAGCTCCCTTGCCATATGTCTTTTCCAATTTATCCATGGTCAACTGAAGAGCCTTTAACTTGTCTTTGTTTACTTCACTCATGTTTGATCTTTTAATTAGTTATTAATCGTTTGTGTTTTTCAAATTTTCCAACGTCACCTTGTAAAGGAATTACAAAGTAAAAATTAAGCTGTCTTTTTTGTTGGATACAAATCAAGTATTACGAAAAAAATAAGGATGTATACCACTGTAAAACCTGAAGCAAATGCGAGACTGTGGTTGGTAACCGGATGGTCAACCGTTCCCTTGTCACTCATGAATTGTTCAAACAACCTGTTTGAAATGAACCAACTCAATGCAAACAATATAGGCGCTACGGCGAGATAAATGGTTTTAAACTTTTTCGACATATTGAAAATTTGTAATGCGAAGTTGCGTTAAATTTAGACTCACAAAACGAAAATTATATGCAGGTTATAAGCAAGTTATTCGGAATTCTGTTGATTTTTCAAACTTTAACCGTTTTTTCCCAACCCAAGAACGCCATTAAACTCGATATACACTCTCCAATTGCAAGAACAATCTCTCTTTCCTACGAAAGAGGATTTAGCCAGAAATATTCATTAAGTTTATCTGCCCTGTATACCGATCAAACCATAACTTTCTCGTCATCTTATCTCTCTCGAGTTGCTTTAACTCCTGAGTTTCGTTATTACATGGGGAACGCGAGTTCAATGAATGGGTTCTACTTGTCTTCCTTTCTTCGATACCAATATTTAGAGGCCATTGAAATGAACTATTTGTATGACGCCCTGACAAATAATTACTATGAATATTACGACACAAAATCACTTCATACCGGCGGACTGGGCATGGCATTGGGCTTTCATAAAGTATTTGACAAACACATTAGCATTGACGGTCATTTGGGAACCATTTGGAATACTGGAGATCAACGCATTTCACAGAATACTCCTTGGATTCAAGAACCCAATTACATTTTTCGTCCCTACGTGGGCTACTTCATCAAATCAGGCCTTAGTGTAGGATTTGCTTTCTAATCGCTAGCAATACATAATTGATATCTGACTCCCATGTCAGCTGTTGCTTTGCCTTTTTCGTCTGTTTACAAAATTCCAAACGCTCTTCATCAGATAATCCGAGTATAGCCTGAGCTATGGCATTTGGAGTGACCTCAGATAACACAATTCCAACATTATATTCTTCTACTACACGTTTCAATTCAACTAACGGACTTACCAACACTGGTATTTCTGCGTGTATGTAATCAAAAATTTTATTTGGAAGAGACAAGGTGTAATTCAAATGAACGGGTTTATCTAGCGAAACTCCCAACCATGCTCGCTTAGTTAATTCGCGTAATTCATCTGGTGGAAGCCTATCAATAAACTGTACTTTTTCATCCAATCCCTTTTCAATAACCAACCGTTTCATGTTAGGCAGGTCTCTTCCGGCACCAACCACCAATAGTTTTTTTGAATCGATATATTGAAAAGCCGAGACCAATTCCATTCCCCCTCGATCAGGATCTATATACGCGCCTTGCAGAAGTACAAATTGTTTGGGAAGTTCAATATTCACTCTCCCAACATCTGATTTTTCAGTATGAGCATTGGGCATATTGCGCAGCACGTGCACCAATCGTTCATATTTCGTTGAATAAATTTCGGCAATGCTCTCATTCACTGTAATAAATACATCAGCCTTGGGCACAGCAAACTTTTCAATTCGCTCCCAGATTTTTTTTATTTCATTGCGTCCTGTCAGACCCTCGGCCTCAGTAAAATATTCATGAGAATCGTAAATCAGTGCATATTTTTTCAATCGTTTTAGGAGTGCCGCAGGAAGAAGTGTATCTAAATCGTTACTCCAAACAAGGTCATAAGATCGAAACAAAATATAGAAAAACAAACGCAAGTTCAGCATGGCATAGAACAAACCACCTTTACTAAAAATCACATTTAATCGTGTTGTTTTATACGTGCGATTAATGACCTGACTCATTGGCCTCTTGACACCAACAAGCTCTATTTGGTATCCCTCTGCAAGTAAGCTATCGCATGTTTTTCGCACGCGCTGATCGAACGTAAGATCATTCGAAACAAGGACCAAACATTTTTTTTTCAGTGTCAACGAAATTTATTTTTGAAGGCTTTCCTTGAAGTTTCTCAGGACCTTCTTGGTATAGAGTGGAAAATCTGCATTCATCATCCAGCTGTAATATCCTGGTTCTTTCGCGAAAACTTCTTTCACTGAAACTCCTTTGTGTTTACCAAATCCAAAAACCATTTCATCTTGGTCATTATAAACCAAATTCCCAATTAAATCGGCCCGCTTTCGATATAAACTTTTTCTCTCCAATTCTTCCACATCAACTGGCAAAGCCTTTTCCGTGTTCTCATATTTCTGAAACATGCCCAAAAGCACATCTTTTGTGGCAAGTGTATCTACTAAAGCGGCATGCGCGTTTGGTAAATCTTTATTGCAATAATAGTTTACAGCCGCGGTCAAATTCCGAGGCTCCAATTGATGAAACAACACTTGCACATCAACCGTGTGTCTATTATCTAGACTGAAATATACTCCTGCCCTCAAAAACTCTTCTGCTAGTAAGGGTATATCAAATTTGTTGCTATTGAATCCTGCTAAATCACAACCTTCTATGAAATTCATTAATTCGTGTGCACACTCGCTAAATTTCGGTGCGGAAACAACATCTTCATCGTAAATACCGTGAACCAAAGACGATTCAATGGGAATGTTCATGTTGGGGTGAATGAGGAATCGTTCATTCTCTTGACTTGGAAGTGTTTCAACTTCACCTGAGACATGCATTTTCACAAATGCTATTTCCACTATTCTATCTTTAGCTACATCGGTTCCTGTTGTTTCTAGATCTAAAAAAACAAGCGGACGTTTTAATTTCAGCATGAAGGTTATTGCACTTTAATTTTGATGTACTGATACTTCTCATACTCATCACGAGCGGTATCTTTATCGTTTTCGTATTTCTTACCTTGAACCATACTTTTCGAAGGCAAGAAAACAAAATTCACGTCAGTTTTGAATCCCATCTTTTTAAGCTCTGCATCTATGGTTTTTTGAGCTTTTTGTGCTCTTGCCTTGGCTAAGTCTTCGTTATTGGTGTAACTCTTTACAGGTACATTTGACGCACTCGATTCAATGTAGATTTCTACTCTCCCCTTCTTCTTTATCACCTTCTTACAGTCTTGTAAAAAGTTTTTGAAATTGGTATCAGTAGTTGAAAATTCCGCGCTTCCGTATACAAAGTAATTTGAGTACTCTGCAATACCAAGCTCTAAATTCAATTTAATTTGAATTGGCTTCGTACGATCGAAAGTGAGAATCATCTCGTCTTTGGCCTTAATTGTAACTTCTTCTTCAAAAGCAATTAAGAACGCTTCACGCTCAATTTCATAGTATTCTCCATCACAAGGAATGGTAATGTCTTCTTGTTTGATTTTTACAATACCTGAAAGGAAGTCTACGTGATAGTTGGTACAAGGCAACAGTGTTGCTAAAAATTTTCCATCTTTTTTTCTTGCAGCCACTTCTTGTTTTTCGCCTGTTTTTAAATTGGTAATTACTACTCTCAAATTGTCTGGCAACGGTTGTCCTTCCTCTCCGCGAATAAAGCCCTTAAAAACGGCCAATTGCGTTCCTTTTGTCGTTGGCATTTCAACGAGATAAACGTCCAATTCACCTTCACCGCCGTCTTTCCTTGAGCTGTAGTAAGCTCGTTTTCCATCTGCCATAGGCTGAAAGAACACATCATCATCTACTGTATTCAATGGGTACCCCATGTTTTGTGGATCGCCCCAATTTCCATTTTTATCTTTCTTGCTTACGAATAAGTCAAACCCGCCCATGGTATTGTGACCCTTAGAAGCGAAGTACAAAAATTGGCCATCGGGACTTAAGAATGGCGCATCTTCTTCGTATTTGGTATTGATTTTTTTTCCAATATTCAGGGCCTTACTCCAGTTTCCATCGGGCAATTTCACACATCGATATATATCGCGACCACCAGAGCCATCGGGTCTGTTTGAAACAAAATACAATTCATTTCCATCTGCAGAGACTGTGACGTGTGTCTCCCAATGCGATGTATTGATGTCTGAGCCTAGCTTGGCAGGGTCACTCCACGTTTCACCAATGAGTTTTGAATATTTCAACTGACCGTCGCCCAAACTATCTTGATAAACAAAAAGTGTAAGACCGTCTGGCGATACACTAATAGACGCATCGTGATCGTCTGTATTCAAATTAAGCAATTCAGGTTTAGACCAAGTGTTTTCTTTGGTGCGAAATGAAACATAGATATCATCTTTATACTGATCTGTTTCTGGATCGCGAATTTCACTGTTTGTAGAATCTGGGCGTAGTCTCCGACTGGTAAAGAATATAGATGACTCGTCGAATGTTAGAACAGGGCTAAAATCTGCATACTTGCCATTGATAATATTTCCGACATTGGTAATTTTGTAATTGACTGGATTAGCCACTTGCTTTTTTGCTTCCTCACAAATTTTAATGGCGTAATTGGCTTCTGGAACAAGTCTATGCTCTCTTGACACTTGCGTCTTTAATTTCACAAATGTCTTAATAGACTGATCAAATTGCATGTTCAAGTGCTGCGCTTGGCCAAGCAAAAACAAAGCATCTACTGGAGGAAACTTTTCAGTTGGCTCGAATGGGTCATAATTTTTGTTCAACTTTTTTGAACATGCAATTTCCAGATACTTCAGCGCATCTACCTTTTCATTTTCTGTATTCAACAAACAATAACCAAGTTTGTAATTGACATTCAGATTCTCTGGATCGAGAGCAAGCACTTTCTTCCATTCCTTAATGGCTTGATACCAAAACTTCTCCTCCATAAGTTTATTGGCTTCGGCGAAACCAACCATAAACTTCTCCTTATTGCTTTGGGCCAATAAAGCATTGCCGAGAAGCATTAATGCGAGAATAAAGACAAATGAGCGAAGTTTCATGTAGCTCTGGTTAAAAGTTAAATTTCTCTATTTACATCCCACTCTTCCAAATAATCAGCCACCCTTCTTACAAATCTTCCGCCCAATGCACCGTCTACAATTCTGTGGTCATATGAGTGCGATAAGAACATCATGTGACGAATTGCAATGGCGTCTCCTTGAGGAGTCTCTATCACTGCTGGCTTCTTACGAATTGCACCTACGGCAAGGATTGCAACTTGAGGTTGATTAATAATTGGAGTCCCCATGACATTTCCAAAAGAACCCACATTGGTTAATGTGTAGGTCCCACCTTGAATTTCATCTGGAGTTAATTTATTTGCTCTTGCGCGATCAGCGAGGTCATTCACTTTCTTCGCTAATCCAACTAAATTCAATTGATCGGCATTTTTGATAACCGGAACTATTAAATTTCCAGTTGGTAATGCAGCAGCCATACCAACGTTAATATCACCTCTGAGCACAATCTTATCTCCGTCAACACTGGCGTTTACTCCCGGAAAATCGCGGATAGCTTTGGCAACAGCCTCAATGAAAATAGGCGTAAATGTCAATTTTGTCTTGTAATTCTGCTCGAAAGACTTCTTCACTTTATCGCGCCACATGACTATGTTCGTCACATCGGCCTCCACATAACTTGTTACGTGCGGAGACACTTGCTTACTCATGACCATGTGGTCAGCAATGAGCTTACGCATGCGATCCATTTCAACAACTTCGTCATTTCCACCTATGCTTATTGCAGGCCCCTTCACCTTCTGAACTTCAACAGCAGCCTTTACTGAACCTGAGGCTGGCGCATTTGACGCAACCACTTCTGGCTTAGCAGCTGAAGCAGCACCACGAGTTTTCAGATAACTCATGAGATCTTCTTTGGTGACTCTACCATTCTGACCAGTGCCAGGAACTTGATCCAATTCTACTTGACTTAACCCCTCCTGCTTAGCAATGCTCTTCACCAAAGGACTGTAAAAACGATCACCACTTGATATAATCGACCCGTTGCTGTTCTTGTGACTCACATCTGTTGGTGAGGTTGTAACACTTACTTCAGCTACTTGAGGTGCCTCTTGTGTTGGCGCACTGGCACCGCCTTCTGTTTCAATGATTGCAATGACATGACCAACTTGCACGGTATCCCCTACATTGACCTTGCATGAAACTAAAATACCATCTTCTGGAGACGGCACTTCACTGTTGACTTTGTCTGTTGCTATTTCCACTAAAGGCTCATCAGCAGTAACGCGATCACCTTCTTTTTTTAGCCAATTTAAAATGGAGGCCTCAGCCACACTTTCACCCATTTTGGGTAACTTCAATTCAATTGTTGCCATGACCGCGAAAGTACGAAAAATAAACCAAACTTAAGCCATTTCGCTTGGGAAGCCCTGGCTATATTTTCGGAAACCCAAAAGAAGTGTGAAAAACGTAAACAAAACTATTCCTTGCTGCAGTTCCAACATACTTTCGAATAAAAAATTGAAAGGCATTAAAACGCTAAATAGCCAAAAGAACAACCCTTTCGATTTAAACGCATAGTACAAATTCAAGGTCACTAATCCCACAAGTAAAAACAAACCAATGTACCCCCATTCCACTGCAATCTGAAGAAAAGCATTGTGCGAAGGAAGCGGTTTTTGAGCAGCCTCGAGCTCATTCATTGCACTATACTCCTTCCTCAATGCCATTTTCCAATTTCCAGTTCCAACACCTAAAGGATTCTGTTTTACAATATTCAAACTGGCTTGCCAAGTAACAAAACGCATGGCGGTGCTTGCCTTTTTTTCGGTCACTTGCTGAGAATTTACATCAGTAACAGCAGCAGCCACCCTACCGTTTATTTGTCCAACTGTGAAAAATGGAATCCCAAAACCAAGACCGATTAATAAAGTGAAAAACCAAAAGTTTTTCATTTTTAACTGCCTTCTCCATGTGTAATAAAGAAGTATAAAAAAAGTTAAAAAAAGAGACAGAAAACCGGATTTACTTGACAAAAAAGCAATGTAACCCGCCAACAGAAAGACCAATACGAGCAATAAATTATTGTATAGGCACCTTCTATTTGATGTGCTCAACTCATAATAAATTGCACCAATAGCTAAGCAACAATAAAGCGCCAAATATGATGGGTGAAATGTCCAAGATAATTTTTGATAAAAAAATACGCCTGAACCGTCTCCAAAAATCCAACGCACAAAAGCATGAACAATGCTAAGAATAACAAAGACAAGGGTTCCAGCCGTAAAAGCCCGAAAAATCTGCGACCGTGATTGAAATGATAGTTTAGGTAGGAAAATAAAAAGTACCGGTAAAAAGAAAAAGGGCGCTTTGGTTTCTATTTCCTTTAAAACTTCCATGTGTTGCGGTTGTTCGAACCAACCCAAAACCAAAAAAGCAGAGAAAAATGCAAAAGGAAAAAACACCGCAAGTCTTAATCCCTGAGCAGCAGAGCGTGATACTTTCAAAACACGCATGACAATCACACTTACAAACAACGCAACTAAAACATAGGTCAGAACCCGCAGTTGCAGGGGCATAAAAAAAGCACATAACGCTAACAAATACTCATGAGCTTGGCTCCATTTTAACCTATTCAATCCAAGGGTATTCATTTTCTTCGCATTTGAATGTGTGGAATATTATCTTCTAGGTACACCCCTCCCTCTGAAACAAATTGAAGCGATTCGTAAAATTTCTGCAGATACAACTGCGCTGAAATTACACATTCAACCGAGGGCCATTGACTTTCAATAAAGGCCAACGCCGATTCCATGAGTTCTTTTCCCACACCTTGTTGTCGTATGACCTTCGATATACAAACCCGACCTATGCTTACCTCTGGATAAGAGACACCCGCTCTAAGAATGCGTGCAGTTCCTACAAACTCTCCTGACTCTGCTTTTATTATCACATGAAATGCATCCAAGTCTTTCGAATCTAAATCTTGATAAACACAATTTTGTTCTACTACAAAAACCTCACTTCTCAATTGAAGAATACCATAAATCTCGTATATCGAGCAGTCTGAAAAATGTTTTATCTCAATCATTCTTCGCCGAATGTACAATCAATTCATGAATATGTGCGAACTTCGCCCACTATGAATGTTTTGTCTGTAGAGCGTATTGCTAAATCCTTTGGAATTCGAGAATTATTTACTGATCTTTCTTTTGGCATTGAGCAGGGACAAAAAGTAGCCATGGTGGCTAAAAATGGTACAGGGAAAAGTACGCTGCTTCAATTGTTAACCGGAAAGGATTCTCCTGACGAAGGAAAAATAGTTTTTAATAAAGAAATTCGTTGGACTTTTCTAGAACAAGACGAAGCATATCTGCCTGAAAATACCGCATTGGATTATTTATTGGCATCGAACAATGCCATGACTCAAGCCATACGCTTGTATGAATCTGCCCTGGTTACAGGAGAGCACCTTGAACGTGCCTTAGATCTAATGGATCAGTCGGGTGCCTGGGACTACGACTCTAAAATGAAACAAGTTTTAGGAGCATTAAATATTCAGCGGCTGGAACAAACCATGGGAACCATGAGTGGTGGGCAACGGCGCAGAATAGCCCTTGCTAAAGTGCTGTTGGAAGATGCAGACTTTTTAATTCTTGATGAACCTACCAATCACTTAGACTTAGATATGATTGAATGGTTGGAAGATTACTTAGGCAAATCCAATAAAACACTTTTCATGGTGACACACGACCGGTATTTTCTTGAAAATATCACCGATGAAATATTGGAGTTAGAGAATAAAACACTTTACAAATACAAAGGAAATTTCTCATACTATCTCGAGAAAAAAGCTGAGAGAGAACAATTGGAAGCTGCCACCCGAGATAAGCAAGAAAATTTATTTCGGAAGGAAGCAGAATGGGCAAGAAAAATGCCTCGTGCTCGAGGAACAAAAAGCAAGTCACGACTGGATGCTTTTCAAGAATTGAAAGAAACTTTGGCGAAGAAAAAAGAAGCTGGTGAATTGGATTTAGAGATTAATATCTCACGCATGGGCTCCAAAGTAGTCGAATTCCATCGGGTGAAAAAACAGCTCGGACAACAAACAATTCTCAACGGATTCGACTACACTTTCAAATCAAATGAACGTGTTGGTTTAGTTGGAAGAAATGGTTGTGGGAAAACTACATTTTTGCAGCTTCTTACGAAACGTGATGAGCCAGATCATGGAAAGGTTGTGAACGGAGAGACTGTTGTATTTGGTTACTACGAGCAAAGCACCATGCATTTGAAACCCGAACAAAGGGTCATAGAATGCATTCGAGAAATAGCAGATTTCATTCCACTTAAAAAAGGAAAAACCATAACAGCATCTCAACTACTTGAGAAATTTCTTTTTCCAAAACACATGCATTTCAATACCATTTCACAACTCAGTGGCGGTGAAAAGAAACGGTTGCAGTTGCTTTTGATTTTGATGAAAAATCCGAATTTCCTGATCCTTGATGAGCCCACAAATGATCTTGATATTTTCACACTTAGTGCACTTGAAGATTACTTGTCTCAATACCCGGGTTGCTTGCTCATTGTAAGTCACGACAGGTATTTCCTAGATAAATTGGTAGACCATCTTTTTGTTTTAGACGGAAAGGGTGGGGTTCGTGATGTGTTGGGAAGCAGCCTTCAGTTCAGAGATATGCTAGCTGAATCTTCACCAGAAAATGTGAAGGAAAAAGAAAGCATTGAACCCAAAACAAAAAACAATTCCGCTACCAAGATTTCGTTCAAAGAGAAACAACAGTTTACCGAATTGGAGCGAGACATACCCCTTTGGGAAGAGAAAAGAGTTCAGCTTGAGCTTCAAATGTCTCAGTGCGCTAATCATTCAGAGCTCATTGAATTGTCGAATCAATTAGCAGAATTAAATTCGAAAATCGAGGAGGGAACGCTTCTTTGGCTTACCCTTGCAGAGAAAATGGGTTAACCCCCATTTTTCTGATGACGTAAATTCAAGTTACATTTCGCCCCTGATTTAACAAGCATAGAAACCTTTTCAATTGACGTTCGATTTTCTTCAAGTCCCCATGCGTCAATATCTGACAAACTAATTTCCTTAATGATTTGATTGGCTTCGAAAATGAAATTTTCATTGAAGCTTAGTTCATTCTCCACGCTCAAATACTTTTTCAATAAAACAAATCGAACATCAATACTATCATTATAAGCTCTATAGGGCTCTGGCTTTTTCAATCGATTGAACTGGTTGTGTTTCACCAAATCATCTAGAATGAAACAGAAGTAATTGTGCACCTTTGCTTGAACACGAAAGCCTAGCTTGATATTCACTTTTATAATGAGGTCATCTACCAATTCTTCTACCTGATAATCCATGGTGTATGGCTCATTCGTTCTATCTACATGTAGGAACCAATAAACGTCTGCCCGTTTGGGAGTACCTTTCAAAATGGAATCCATGACCAATTGTTCCACCTGGTCTATGAAGCCAGCTTTGGTCATGTACACCAAATGCGTTGCGTACTTCGGTACACTTTGATCTACACTAAGCTGTTTAATTTTTTCAGAGTAATGATCTATATCTGCAAAACCGGTATGGAAACTACTCAACCTTCGGTAACGAATGGTAATATACATAACGGCAAGTATGGCGCTGTATACAATGAGCATCATCCAAGCCTCTTTCAATTTCATTGAATTTGCTACGAAAAAAGATGCTTCAACAGCAAAGAATAAGATGGCAATCATGGCTACCAACAACATGGGCCAATGTCTGCGATAAACAAGATAATAAGATAGTAGTAATGTGGTCATTAACATGGCCACTGTAATAAATAGTCCGTAGGCGGCCTCCATGTGCGCCGACTCTTGAAAATAAAGCATTACACCTACACAACCTGCCCAAAGTAACCAGTTCACACTTGGAATATATAATTGCCCTTTTGTTTCAGTCGGATACTTAATTGCAACTCGCGGCCAGAAGTTCAAGTTAATGGCTTCTCCAATTAACGTGAAGGATCCACTGATTAATGCTTGTGAAGCAATGATGGCTGCTAATGTTGCGATGATAATACCTGGGATTAAAAACCATTGTGGCATCATTTCAAAGAATGGATTACGTTCATTCAATGTGGTTTGCTGCATCAACCAGGCGCCCTGTCCCATGTAATTCAAAATCAAAGCCGACTTCACAAAAATCCAACTTGTTCGAATATTTGATCTTCCGCAATGACCTAAATCACTGTAGAGGGCCTCAGCTCCCGTAGTACATAGAAACACCGCACCAAGCAACCAAAATCCTTGCGGATAGTTCACTAAAAGATCATATGCATATTTCGGATTCAAAGCATTTAAAACTTCTGGGTGTTCCAATAGATTGTATGTGCCAACAACAGCTAACATAGAGAACCAAATGAACATGATCGGGCCAAATGCTACGCCCACCAATTTGGTTCCGTAACGTTGAATTAAAAACAACGCAGTAAGTATTGCCAAAACTATGGGTATAACCGGAACACCTTCATTCAGTTTTTTAAGACCTTCAACGGATGATGCTACAGAAATTGGAGGTGTAATAATGCCGTCACACAACAGTGTAGCAGCTCCTATCATGGCTGGCCAAAATAACCACTTGGCTTTCGACTTCACAAGTCCATACAAAGAAAAAATTCCACCCTCCCCTTTGTTATCGGCTCGCAAGGTCATCCAGATATATTTAATTGTAGTTTGAATAGTTAGAGTCCAAACCACACATGAAATTCCTCCGTAGATAAGTGCTTCCGTAATTGGTTTATCTCCAACAATGGATTTCATTACGTAAAGCGGAGAGGTTCCGATATCTCCGTATATAATTCCGAGGGTAACAAGTACGCCAGCGAAAGTGAGCTTTTGGTTAGTTGAGGACATGGTTTATGATGGTGCGACGAAAGTAAACGAAAAGTGAATTACTTAATGCCATTTGAGAATTAATTTTCCTTTGGTTTTTCTTGACTCTAGAAGGTGATGTGCCAATGCAACTTCAGAGTATGCATACTCACCGCCATTGATGGGTTTAATTTTCTTTTCTCGATGCAATTCTACGAGCGCTGCCATGCATTGACCAATTAACTTTGGATTGGCCTGAGCAACTTTGAGCATGTTTACTCCTATTACGCCCTTGCTCTTTGCCAAAAGAAGTAGTGGAATTAATCTTCCCATATCCCAAATTAATTTGAACGTAGCCAACTTTCCACCCCATTTACCTGATCGTTCAGCAAACCCATAGAGCATGAGCTTACCACCTGAGCCTAATAAATTCATGTCCTTTTTAAAAGTCTTTCCTCCAATGCTATTGTAAGATGCCTGTAAATATCTATCACCCAAATGTGCGCTAATAAAAGCTGCATAATCATTGACTCTGTAGTTCACTGCTTTGACACCAAGTCTTAAAAGCTCGTTCACTTTTTCATCAGTTCCAACCGTTGCAAACACCTCGCACCCTCTGTCCAAAAGCAATTGAACTAAAGCTGTTCCAACTCCGCCTGATCCAGCATGAACCAATACAGCGTCGCCTTTCCTCGACTCTTGAACCACATTCGTCATGTAATAAGCGGTCACATATTGAGTGCCCAATGCACACGCTTCAAAATCTTCCATCTCGCTGGGTACTTCAGCAATTCCGTCGGCCAATGTATTCACCTCTTCCGCATAACCTCCGAATCTCGTCAATGCTGCAACACGTTTTCCCAACCAAGACGAATCTACTCCTTCACCGCATTCTATAACTTCCCCAACCACGTCATACCCCATTATTACTGGGAGTGATGGTAATTCTGGATATAGTCCCTTCCTACCTAACACATCTGCGAAGTTCAAACCAGAAGACGAAACTCTTATTTTAACTTCCCCCCTTTGAACCGCGTCTAGTTGAACCTCTCGAATTTCAAATGCCTCGTTGGCATTGCCATTTTTGATTAAAAAAATTGCTTTCATTATAACTGTATCCCTGTTTTCTTGATTTTCTTAGACGCGCCGTTTGTAAGTTCTATGAGGTATCCTTCAGACACGTCTTGTATGGACGTAATAGGCGAATCAAATTGAGGTGTTTGCCATCCACTTGCCGATTTTCCGTTCACTCTTAAATTGAAAATTTCATTTCTTCCAGTTGCTACCAAAATTCGACATGAATCGGGCTTGCGATTTTGAATAACCTTCCACACCCCTGTTGTACCGGACGGTATAGCAATAGGAAAGCCGGCCATTCGGTTGCCATTCACATCACAAAGATCAACGCCACCCTGCGTGAGAATAAGTAGTTGTAATTTCCCATTTCCGATCTGGTCAATTTGCGTTACACTTCGAATTTCACTTTTACATTCAAACTCAAAGCGTTGATTGCCATTTTCCATCCACTTCAATTTGTTTCCAGAACATCGCACTTCATTTTGCTCTGACGATATATGATTTTCAACTGTAAAAATGAGCTCAGACTCCACTGGTTCAATCACTACTGGCTCGGTGTTTTTTGACTCTTCCTTCGCAAATAATTCTGAATTGCATAACTGAATCCATTTCATATACCCCTTCTCTCGTGTGCCATGAAACCACGCATCTCCAGCACCCAGCAGCTCCAACATTTTCGATTCAACTTCGGGTCGAACAATTAATTCTCCCCCTACAGGCATGGAATTGTACTCCTTCAAATCTTGAATTTTACTCGAAATTTTGAGATAATCATTCAGCCCTTGCAATTGACTTACATTCGAACTGAAAAATAAAATTTCATTTTGAATGAACCCAAAATAGGAGACACCCTGCTGTTGGGGAAAACTGAATGCCAAACGGCCTCCCAATGGAAAGTTGCGCACCGTTTGAGCAGATGAATCTGCCATCCATTTCAAAGATGACAATTCATTTATTCCTAAAAAATAAATTCTCTCCGATCCTAAATTTTGCATTTTAAAACTACCAAGTTCACCGGTTGCATTTGAAACAAACCAGTCTCTGAACGACTCACCCAACACCGATTCGTGTTCAATTTCTCGCTCTAAAAATATTTTTTTCAAACTGCTATCTGCTTCCTCCAAGGAGACATCAAGCAGCAGCTGACCGTTTCCGAAATGCCTGGTATGCACATCTATTGCCTCACTAGGAAGTTTACCTATGGCGTGAAACGCACCAATTAACGAATCTCTCTGAGAAGTGGAGCATGATAATTTAGTTAATTGCGTTGTACCACTTCGATTGAATTGTTCCCACAACTCCCATGAATTCTCATTTTTCATGATGAGACTCAATCTTGCGTCTGAAGACTTTTTTTCATAGATGCATGTGAACGATGCATCTGTATGAATGGATTGTTCAAGAGATATTGGTGTATAATCATGCGTTGAAAAGACAATAAAATCGTTTAATTGAATGGACTTCAGCGCGCCCATTTTTTCTTTTAATTGTGAAACAGCCGCTTCATTTTTGCTGTCGGGTAAAATGAAATATACTTTTCCATCTGACTGAAAGACCCAACAGTTCATTTCTTTCAGCACAGCTTGTTCTTTAAAATAGGCGTTAATGGATTCAAGCGGGAAATGGATGCCGGTAAGTTCATCTAGTTTCAACTGATCGAGGCCGCTAAGATTACTTTCATTCAAAATGAGAATCCAACTTGAATGAGAAGGGATCAAATCAGTGGGATCCTTTTTCGTAACCACTTGAGAAGAAAAAAAGAAATAAAAAAACACAATCACACTGGCAAAAAGACTGGTGATTGAAAGAAAAGCAAAATGTTTGCGAAACCAATTCATCTTTACGAAAATACTTGTGTTCCTCAAATTCATTCCAACGAAAAAGGGCTGTCTTACAACAGCCCTTTGTTAATGACTTCCAATATTATTTAGACAGTACGCTTCGTGAAATAACAATTTTCTGAACTTCACTTGTACCCTCATAGATCTGCGTAATTTTCGCATCTCTCATTAATCTTTCCACGTGATATTCTTTCACGAATCCATATCCACCATGAATTTGAACAGCCTCAACCGTATGTTTCATAGCCACATGCGAAGCGTACAATTTCGCAATTGCAGAAGCTTCATCGTAATTCATTCCTTGATCTTTCATCCAAGCGGCTTTGTATACAAGCAAGCGAGCAGCTTCAATTTCAGTTGCCATGTCGGCCAATTTGAATGCGATGGCCTGGTGTTGAGAGATTTCCTTTCCAAATGCTTTGCGTTCTTTCGAATATGCCAATGACAATTCATACGCTCCGGCGGCTATTCCAAGGGCTTGTGCGGCGATTCCAATACGACCACCACTCAACGTTTTCATCGCGAATTTGAATCCGAATCCGTCTTCACCAATTCTATTTGCCTTCGGCACTTTTACGTCATTGAATAAAAGCGTATGGGTATCACTGGCACGAATTCCCATTTTATTTTCCTTAGCTCCTACTACGAACCCCTCCATTCCGCGTTCTACAATAAACGCATTAATTCCTTTGTGACCTTTTTCAACGTCTGTTTGGGCAATAACCAAATAGGTACTTGCACTACTTCCATTTGTAATCCAGTTCTTCGTGCCATTGAGTAGGTAATAATCTCCCATATCAATAGCTGTAGTGCGTTGCGAAGTGGCATCAGAACCTGCCTCTGGTTCAGACAAACAAAACGCCCCAATTTTTTCACCGCTAGCAAGTGGCTTCAAGTATTTTTCTTTTTGTTCCTCTGAACCATATTCTTGCAAACCATAACACACAAGAGAGTTATTCACGCTCATGCAAACTGAAGTTGACGCATCAATTTTAGAAATCTCTTCCATGGCAAGAACGTAAGACAAAGTGTCCATTCCACTACCGCTGTATTCTTCTTTGACCATCATCCCCATGAATCCGAGTTCAGCAAGCTGTTTAATCTCTTCAACTGGAAATTTCTGATGTTCGTCGCGTTCAATTACTCCTGCCTTAAGTACATTTTGAGCAAAGTCTCTTGCTGCAGCCTGAACGGCTTTGTGTTCTTCAGATAATTCGAAATGCATAATATAGGGTTTAGTTCATTGCTAAAGCGCTGCAAAGAAACGAAAACAAGGCTTAAATAAAAAGCCCTTCTTTTGGGGAAGGGCTTTTTTTGGTAATTTTTTTCTTATTGAAGAGGCACCATAACCAATCCGTTGGTAATGTTAACAGTAGAAGTACCTCCAGAGTTCTTCATTGTACCACTGAACGTATAACGAATACCGCCAGGTACGGGAGTACTGCGGAATTTCACAACGTTTACTGTAGCCGTAGAACCAGTGAAAGCCGTGCTATAAGCTACTGCCATGTCATTGGTGAAAGCGACAACACTATTCGGATTATTAGCTGGGCCAATGTTAATGGTTGTGCCATCTACCCAACCGGCTACTGGCTGTGCCATGGTGAACGCAATTGTACCGCCTTGTAAAGTTGTACCGGAAATGGTTACAGTTCCACCGGCATAAGAGAATGTGCAGGTTGAAGCCACTGCTACGTGATTCACTCCGTTGGCGGTGAAGGAAATAATGGTGTCACAAGCCATGCAGGTTGAACCTCCACAATCTGTCCAAAATTCGTTTCCGTCAATCATTCCGTTTGTGCAGTTACCATCTGTAGCGCAAGGAGGACAGTTCAAACCACCGCAATCGATACCGATTTCAGTGCCGTTCATGACACCATCTGTACAGGTTGGACACGGATCACAATACGTGCCACCGCAGTCGATTTGCGTTTCAGTTCCATTTAAGATTCCATCGGAACAAAGCTCTGAACATGGACCGCAGGAAGAACCTCCACAGTCAATTCCAGCTTCATCGCCGTCTTGAATACAGTTTGCACAAGGAGAACAAGGACCACACTCACCACCGCAGTCTACGCAGGTTTCTCCGTATTCTGGCTGCCAAATTCCATCTATACAGTGATCGCATTGTTCACAATTCGGACCACCACAATCGACCAATTGTTCATCGTTATTCAAAATTCCATCATAACAATTTGGTGGAATTTTATTGTCGTCATTTAAGCATCCGCTAAGCGTAAAAACAACACTTAACGAAATGAAAATCATAAAAATGTTTACAAATTTTTTCATCTTCCCGAGGGGTTTAGGTGCACGAATATACGAAAAGACTGCATAACTTGAAAAAGAGTTGCAATGAGCATTAACCTACCTTTACAAAATATTGGATTCGCAAATGAGTATTTGGAGAAAGAGATACACGCTGAATGAAAACGAACAATCCTTGAGTCTGATTGAGCGCTTGCATATTTCAAGGGGGATAACCAATGATCAAGATTTGAAAAAATTCACGCATCGCAGTCCCAATCAATTTCTTGACCCTTCGTTATTAAAAGATCTAGACCATGCTGTTGAGCGCCTTATGAGGGCAAAAGATGCCAACGAAAGCATATTAATATTTGGAGATTATGATGTTGATGGCACCACCTCTGTCTCCATGGTCTACGGTTATTTGCGCGATCTAGGATTCAAGGTAGAATATTATATCCCTGACAGATATAAAGAAGGATATGGATTTTCCATTTCGGGAGCGATGTATGCCATTGAGCATCATTTCAACCTTGTTATTACCCTCGACTGTGGAGTAAAAGATGGAGAGCGAATAAAACTTTGCCAAGATCAAGGTATTGATGTCATTGTGTGTGATCACCACACACCGGGTGAATTGCCTTGCGCGTATGCCATTATTAATCCGAAGCGTCCTGACTGCTTGTATCCCAATAAAGGACTCAGCGGATGCGGTGTGGGATTTAAACTTTTGCAGGGATTAACTCGGTCGCTTAATCTAAGTGAGAATAAGCTTTATTATTATCTTGATTTCGTAGCTCTTTCTACGGCTGCAGATATTGTTCCATTCACAGAAGAAAATCAATTGTTCGTATACTTTGGTTTAAGGGTGATGAATAAGAAACTGAGGCCTGGACTTGAGGCCATGTTCAAACTTTCCTCATCGAAATCAACATCCATAGGAGTTCAAGAGATGGTATTCATTTTCGCTCCACGCATCAACGCTGCAGGTCGAATTTTCGCTGGCAAACGCAGCGTTGATCTTATGTTGAGCAAGGATCTTGATTCGGCTATGATTATTGCGAAAGAGATTGAAGCGTACAACAAAGAGCGACGATTTTTAGATCAAGAAATTGCGCATGAAGCGTTTGAACAAATCGCCTCTGATTCATTTCATAGGAACAGTGCGGTAACTGTGGTAAAAAAGGAAGGCTGGCATAAGGGAGTAGTGGGCATTGTAGCCTCAAGGTTGATTGAAAAAATATACAAGCCCACGCTTGTTCTTACAGAGCTAGACGGCATTCTTTCAGGCAGTGCACGAAGTATTCCTGGGGTAGACATGTATGAATCATTGCAGGCGTGCAGCGAACATCTCACACAATTTGGTGGTCACACTATGGCTGCTGGTTTATCTCTACCCGCGGAAAATTTCAATTTGTTTCGAGAGAAATTGAATGCTGTCATTCGAGAGCAATTCCAGGGTGATTTACTTGAAAGGGTTCAATATTTTGATGAGGTCATACAACTTGCTGAAATCGATGTGGACTTATACAATAACATTCAACTCTTATCCCCATTCGGTCCGGCAATGGAAGAACCCGTTTTTCACGCAAAGCATCTTACAGATACCGGGCACACCCGCGCAGTAGGTTCAGACCAAAGTCACCTATCACTCTCACTTCAAGAGGCAAATACGGGCAAAATCATGAAAGGAATTTTTTTCAAAGGTGCTGATTCACTTGCATTGGTTCAATCTAAACAGCCCATTGACATTCTGTTTAAGCTAACCCTGAACAACTGGAATAACGAGGAGAATATTGAATTAGAGATTAAAGATCTTCGATTATCAGAAATTTAAAACTTCCAGCCTTGGGCCTTCAACTCAACAACACCACCGCCGTTTGTCTCTAAAATATTCTTCTCTCCAACTGGAGTTGCATGCCCAATAACAGAAAAATTGGGATTCCCTTTTATTTTCTCGTAATCGTCCATAGCGATCGTAAATAACAGCTCATAATCTTCGCCTCCATTCAGCGCGCACGTTGTAGGATCCACATTGAGTTCCTTGGCACAGGATTGAACCTCTGGAGAAACAGGGATTTTATCTTCAAAAATTCGGAATGAGCAATTGCTGTTTTCCGCGAGGTGTATGATTTCACTGGAGAGTCCATCTGAAATATCAATCATAGCTGTTGGCTTGACTTCTAGCTGATCTAACAATTGTACAACGTCTATTCGAGCCTCTGGTTTAAGTTGTCTTCCAATGACATAATCATACCCCTCTAAAAGTGGCTGAGCCCCTGGGGCAGCTATGAACACTTGTTTTTCTCTTTCTAAGATCTGCAACCCTAAATATGCTCCACCTAAATCACCTGTCACTACCAATAAATCATTTGGTTTGGCTCCGGATCTGAGCGAAAGTTTTTCGGGTTTATTGAATCCAATTGCGGTTATGGAAATAGCACAGCCATTTGCAATGGTGGTGGTATCTCCTCCCACTAAATCAACACCATATGTTTCGCATGCTGCAAGCATTCCAGAATATAATTCTTCTAATGCTTCCACGCTGTATTTACTGCTTACGGCTATACTCACGGTAAACTGAGTTGGTTTTGCGTTCATGGCACAAACATCACTTAAATTAACCACTACCGCTTTGTAACCGAGATGCTTTAGTGGAGTATACATTAAATCAAAATGAACACCCTCAACCAATAAATCTGTAGTTACAACCAAGTGTTCCCCCGGCGGTGGTGAAATTATTGCTGCATCATCGCCGGCATCTTTAATGGTAGAATCAACTTTAGGAATGAAGTATTGAACCAAATGATTGATTAACCCAAACTCACCCATAGAACTTAACTCGGTACGTGTTGTATTTTCCATTTTGCAAAGATAGCTTTAATCATGCATTGCATGTTCCCAGACCAACCGAATGGATGGGTATGTATCCTTTACAAAGTCTTCCACCTCAGCTTTATTTATCCACTTCACCCATGCAATACCCTCTTCTATTTGAGGAGTTAATTCCGGACACCCCGCCACTTTCATGCTATACCACGCTGTTCGCTTCAAAATTAATTTTTCATTTTGAACATATGTGTGGTACGTATCTATGATTTTTTCATTCAATTCTAAATTACGAACTCCTGTTTCTTCCTCCACTTCTCGCAGTGCACCCTCCGACTCCGATTCACCCAACTCCAATTTCCCTTTTGGTAAATCCATTTGATTCAAACGATAGATAAAAAGAAAATCTCCATTACCGTTGCAGACCAGTCCACCAGCGGCAACTATGAGCTTTTTATTTAACGCGAAATGTTCAAATTCACTTTGTGAAAAAGTTAATACTTGACCTTCGTGTTGTACGATGTATTTTTGTTCCATGGATTCAAATGTAGAAGTAGGTTTACAAGTAGCAGAATATTTATTGCAAATTAAGGCCATTGAATTAAAGCCAACCAACCCTTTCACGTGGGCAAGTGGACTCAAGTCTCCCATTTATTGTGACAATAGAAAGACGCTGTCTTATCCTACGTTACGCACGCATATTCGTCAACAATTCGTTCATGCCATTCAAAAGGAATTCGGACCAGTAGACGTAATTGTTGGTGTAGCTACTGGGGGCATTGCCATTGGTGCATTGATTGCACAAGAGATGGGACTTCCATTTGCTTATGTTCGAAGTGAAGCCAAAAAACATGGACTTGGAAATCAAGTTGAAGGAGTCATTGAGACAAATCAGAAGGTTCTGGTCATTGAAGATCTTGTAAGCACAGGGAAAAGTAGTTTAGCCGCTGTAGACGCTTTAAGACAGATTGAGGCGGAGGTTGTTGGCATGGTTGCCATTTTTACTTATGATTTTCAACAAGCAACTGATGCCTTTCAGGCTGCTGAGGTCAAATTGCATACCCTTACAAACTACCATTTACTTTTAGAAAAGGCTGTTCAAAAAGAATACGTGACAGAGGATCAATTAGAAACACTACGCAATTGGAGAAAAAGCCCTGCTGCATGGAGTGAAGCATATTTAAATCAATAAATTTCATGGCTCAATTCGAAAGTAAACACGTACTCGTTTCGGGAAATATAGCAGACATTCATGCCTTCCTTCAAAAAATGGAAAACATTCAACTGCTCTTACCTAAAGATAAAATCTCGAATTGGAGCTGCACAGAGACTTCATGTACATTTAAAATTCAAAATGTATACACTTTCACGCTAATTCGAACCCAGTCCAATCTATCGGAATCAGAGGCCTTCACTGAATTCACCACTTCTGAAGAAAGTCCTTTTGCATTCACTTTAAAAGCCATCATTCAACCGAAAGATACGGGCTGCAATTGCTATCAATCATGCCAAGCCAACATCAATCCCTTCATGGAAATGATGGTAAAAGGTCCTCTACAATCTCTCTTCGATTATATGGCAGAGCGTTTGCAAAAAGTGTTTCAAGAGGCACAATAAAGTGTTTCAAGAAAATGGTGTATCTTGCCTTCCATGTATCCACGTTTATTTGATTTTCTAGAAAAACAGCTTCAACATCTTCCATTGGAGGAAATGATGAAGAGCAAAGTAAATGGTGAATGGAAATCCATTTCAACAGAATCTTTTTACAATCAAACCTATCAATTGTCATCGGGTCTGCTCAATGCAGGAATATTGCGCGGTGATAAAATTGCTCTCATTACAGATGGAAATCGAATGGAATGGAACATCTGCGATCATGCCATTTTACAAATCGGAGCCATTGATGTTCCCATTTACCCAACCATGTCTGCTTCAGACATTGCGTATATTTTGAACCACAGTGAAGCCGTTATTTGCTTAGTTTCAAATCACGATCTGTACGAAAAAGTAGCGAGTATAAAGGATAATTGTGGCGCCTTGCGCGAAATTTTCACCTTTGAGAAATATGGAGATACTAAACATTGGCTCGAATTGTTCGACGAACAAGTTTCTCACCGAGATGAAATTAATGCCATTAAAAACGAAATTAAGTCTGAAGAGTTAGCAACTATCATCTATACTTCAGGCACCACTGGTCTACCGAAAGGAGTGATGCTATCTCATGCTAATATTGCCAGCAATGTTCAGAATTCGCTTGATCGACTTCCACCTCTTGAAAAAGGAAAAGCGCGTTGCCTTAGTTTCTTGCCTTGTTGCCACATTTATGAGCGCATGCTGCATTATTTGTACATTGAAAATAGCGTGCAAATAACCTTAACAGGTATGGAAAACATCAAAGATGATTTAATCATGACCCGTCCACATATTTTCACTGCGGTACCTCGATTGCTTGAAAAATTCTTTGACGGCATTGTAGCCAAGGGAGAAAGCAATACAGGTATCAAAAAGAAATTATTCAGCTGGTCTGTGAACCTTGCATTGCAATGGGAACCTGATGGAGCAAACGGTTGGTGGTATGAATTCAAATTGAAAATTGCACAAAAACTTGTTTTTTCGAAAGTGAAAGCCGCTCTGGGCCTAACCGAAATTGGAGCAGTTGCAAGTGGTTCTGCCGCACTTCAACCCCGCCTTGCACGATTCTTCACAGGAGCAGGTATTCCAATCAAAGAAGGCTATGGATTAACCGAGACTTCACCGGTTATTACTGTAAATACTTTAAGACGTCCTAGACTTTACAGAATTGGTAGTGTGGGAACACCCATAGATGAATGCGAAGTGAAAATTGCATCTGACGGTGAAATTCTGTGCAAGGGCCCGAATGTCATGCTCGGATATTTCAAAAATGATCTTGCAACAAAAGAAGTGCTGAAAGATGGGTACTTTCATACAGGAGACATTGGAGAATTTCGCGATGGTTTCTTGTTTATTACGGATCGAAAAAAAGAATTGTTCAAGACAAGCGGTGGAAAGTATGTTGCACCACAAGCAGTGGAAAATGCATTGAAAGAATCCATTTTCATTGAACAATGTATGGTCGTTGGTGATGGTCAGAAATTCCCAGCGGCACTGCTGGTTTTAGATCAAGTTCTAACCAAAACCAAGTTTCCGCAATTCAGCGATTGTACTCCAGAGGAATTGATAATGAAGCCTAAAGTAATACAAGCCGTGCAAGCCGACATTCTTGAAATCAACAAACGATTTGGTAATTGGGAACAAGTGAAGGCTTTCCGACTTTTATCTCAACCATTCAGTATTGAGAAAGGTGAAATAACGCCAACATTGAAATTGAAAAGAAAAAAAATAACTGAAATCTACAGTGCCTTAATTCAAGAAATGTATGTTTGAGCTATTTACGTTATTTGATAACGAATCTGTCATAGCGATAAATCAATTTCATCACGATTGGCTCGATACTTTTTTTTACTATTTGTGTAAATCATGGGTTTGGATTCCGCTATATGCCTATGTTATATGGCAACTTATGACTACCTATGGTGTAAAAAAAGGGATCATTGCAATTGCATTTTTAGCCACCACAGTAGGGGCTCAAGATTATGTGTGTAACAAAATAATAAAACCTTCTTTCGAACGTGCCCGACCATTTCGAAATGAAGAAATTCACCACCAACTTCACTACGCAAAAGAACTGGGAATCTCAGAAACAAAAATGCATGAAACGGGAAGTGACTTTGGATTTTATTCCGCTCATGCTGGAAACTTCGCGGCTCTCACTTTTTTCCTTTTACTTGCATTACCAAGACACAGAACGTTGAATACTGTATTTATTCTATCTACAGTTCTGATCGGTTTCGCACGAATTTATTTGTGCTTGCACTACCCTACAGATGTGCTCACTGGGTTCATTATTGGGTCTATACTCGCCTACACATTTCACAAAACATTCCAATTTGTCATTCGATGAATACAAGCCAATTCATTAGTGGTGGTCTTGTTTTTCTGGGAGGTGGTCTTGGGTCTCTCCTTCGCTACAACCTAGGTATCTTCCTCAAAAGTTTAAATAGCCATATTCCCTTCGGCACACTTACATCGAACGCAATAGCATCTTTCTTAATTGCGATCTTCATGCTGTTCAGTTTCAGAATGAACGATTCAAAAAATACCATTCTATTCCTTTCCACAGGACTTTGCGGTGGCTTAAGTACTTTCAGTACTTTCAGTTGGGAGACATTTCAATTGATTCAAAATGGCCAATGGACTTGGGTTATTATCAACGTTGCATTGAATCTATTTGTTTGTTTGGGACTGATTTATGCGGTTTCAAGAAGCATTCAGTAAGCAACAATGTCAGTAAAACATTGCAAATATTGACTTTTCGGCACAGCTTAGATTGAAATACTGCTAAAAAAGCAGGATATAAAATTTGGAGAGTGAATTGAGTTCATGTGCGAAACGAACAAACATGAATTTCGAACAATTCACACTAAAAACGCAACAAAGTATACAACGCGCTCAGCAAATTGCCATGAGTCTGAATCATGCTCAAGTTGAAGGGTTGCATCTGTTGAAAGGAATTTTAGAGGAGGACGAAAGAATTACTCCATTCATTTTCAAAAAATTCGATGTTGCCATCCCTTTGCTGACCAATCAAATTGAAATGGCTTTATCTAAACTTCCCAACGCAACAGGAAAAGAACCTCAGTTTAGCAGAGGTACTGCTGAAATTATTCAACGTGCAGCGGCCGAGGCTAGAAAAATGCAAGATGAGTTTTTAACCATTGAACATCTTTTACTTGGGTTTATGGAATCAAAAGATGCTGCAGCACAATTACTGAAAGATCAAGGGGTGAATTCGAAAGACTTAAAAACCATGATTGCAGAAATGCGAAAGGGTCAAAAAGTAACTTCATCATCTCAAGAGCAAACCTTTCAATCACTCGAGAAATTCGCCAAAAACCTCAACAAACTTGCACAAGACGGAAAATTAGATCCGGTGATTGGTCGCGACGAAGAAATTCGAAGAGTCCTGCAAATTCTTTCACGAAGAACCAAGAACAACCCCATTTTAATAGGCGAACCCGGCGTTGGTAAAACAGCAATTGCTGAAGGAATAGCTCACAGAATCATCAATAAAGATGTTCCAGAAAACCTCATAGACAAAACCATTTACTCACTAGACATGGGAGCATTGGTTGCTGGCGCGAAGTACAAAGGTGAATTCGAAGAACGCCTGAAATCTGTTGTGAAAGAGGTACAAGAGTCAGACGGACAACTCATTCTTTTCATTGACGAAATTCACACACTCGTTGGAGCAGGAGGAGGTGAAGGAGCAATGGATGCTGCCAATATATTAAAACCTGCATTAGCAAGGGGTGAACTTCGAGCTATAGGGGCCACTACCTTGAATGAATATCAGAAATATATAGAAAAAGACAAGGCCTTGGAGAGACGATTCCAGCAGGTACTTGTGGATGAGCCAGAGCGTGAAGACGCCATAAGTATTTTACGCGGGCTGAAAGAAAAATATGAAACGCATCATAAGGTTCAAATTAAAGATGACGCCATACTTGCTGCAGTTGATTTTTCTATTCGTTACATAAACGATCGATTTCTACCCGATAAAGCCATTGATTTAATTGATGAAGCAGCCTCAAGGTTGCGGATGGAAATCAATTCAAAACCTGCAGAACTCGATGAAATAGAACGCAGAATTCTTCAACTTGAAATTGAACGGGAAGCAATAAAACGAGAAAACAATGAAACCCGTCTCAATGAAATATCTGGAGAGCTAGCAAATTTGCAAGAAGAACGTAACGGATTATTTGGACAATGGAAAGCCGAAAAAGATGTAGTAGAAAAAATTCAACTCGATAAAAAAGAAATTGAACACCTTAAAATTCAGGCGGAACAAGCCGAACGCGAAGGAAATTTCGGTGTGGTTGCTGAGATACGTTATGGAAAAATTCGCGAAGCAGAGCAACGCATTCTTGATAACCGAATTGAACTACAAAAACTGCAATCGAACGGACAGATGGTGAAAGAAGAGGTTGATCCTGAAGAAATAGCAGACGTTGTTTCAGCATGGACAGGTATCCCCGTTTCACGAATGCTAGAGAGTGAGCGTGAAAAGCTTTTGCGTATGGAGGAGGAATTGCACAAACGAGTGATTGGACAAGAAGAGGCTATACAAGCCATAAGTGACGCTGTTCGAAGAAATAGATCGGGACTCTCTGATGCAAAAAGACCCATTGGATCATTCATATTCTTGGGCACAACAGGAGTAGGTAAAACTGAATTAGCCAAAGCCCTGAGTGAGTATTTATTCAATGATGAAAACGCCATGACCCGCATAGACATGAGTGAATTTCAAGAGAAACACAGTGTATCTCGCTTGGTTGGAGCTCCTCCGGGATATGTTGGGTATGACGAAGGTGGGCAATTAACGGAAGCTGTTCGAAGAAAACCTTTTTCTGTCATTCTATTGGATGAAATTGAAAAAGCACATCCCGATGTTTTCAACATTCTTTTGCAGGTGTTAGATGACGGCAGACTCACAGATAATAAGGGTCGAGTAGCCAATTTTAAAAACACAATCATCATCATGACCAGCAATTTGGGATCGCCATTGATTCTTGAAAAATTCGAGAACGCAGATCGAAAATCAGAACAGTCAAAAGTCTTTGCTGAAACGAAATCTGAGGTGATGGAACTGGTAAAGCGTCATTTCAGACCTGAATTTTTAAATCGAATCGATGAAATTATCTTGTTCCCTCCATTGACCAAAAAAGAGGTTCGTGCCATTGTTACCTTGCAACTGCATCTTTTGAGTGGAAAGCTTCGAAAATCAGATATTATTTTAAAAGTTTCTCCCGATGCCCTGGACTGGCTGAGTGATCGTGGATATGAGCCTCAATTTGGAGCACGCCCCATTAAACGACTGCTTCAGAAAGATGTTTTGAATATTCTGTCAAAACAATTGCTTGCAGGAACCATAGATAAAAATTCACCTCTTGTATTAGATGTATTTGAAGGGGAAATGGTATTTCGAAAAGAAATTGAAGGCGAACAAATAATTTCACATTAAAATAATAGGAAGGTGTTATCTTAGTGACGCTAAAAATAAATCAAAACGAATATGAGCAAACAACTTTGGGTGCTGGACCCTGTACACTCGGAAATAACCTTTAAGGTTCGTCACATGATGATTACCACCGTTTCCGGAACTTTCAACGCATTTACCGGAAGTCTCAACGCCAATGAGGGTGACTTTTCAGATGCCGAGGTTTCATTTGAGGCTGAAATTGCATCTGTAAATACCCGAAATGAACAACGCGATGAGCATTTGAGGAGCAATGATTTCCTCGAAGCTAGTGTTCACCCCACTCTCAATTTCAAAAGTACTTCATTCAATAAGATTGGAGAAGGTAGTTATACCATGACCGGAGATTTCACTATGAAAGGCATTACGAAATCCATGTCATTCCAAGTAGACTACACCGGAACAGTCATTGACCCATGGGGGCAAGTAAAAGCCGGATTTGAAATTACTGGTTCCATTAACCGTGCAGATTTCAACCTGAATTGGAACGCATCGAATGAAACGGGCGATCTAGTTCTTTCAGAAGAAGTGAAACTTGCAATCAATGCTCAGTTAGTTAAGCAACTCTAAAATTAAATTCGTTCGATATGAAGAATATCTTCTCGAACTACCAAAAGCGCTTCGCATTTTACGGAGCGCTTTTAGGTTTTATATTCCCCTTCATTGCAATGGGAATGCAATGTGCTTTCAGTAACGCACAATTTTTCATGTGTCAATTTGACACCCCAGCACTTTGGATCGTGGACACAGCGCCTCTTGTACTCGCTTTCATTGCCTCTTTGGCTGGTAGAAATTTGGACCGCGCAGTGGCTAAAGCCGAAGAAGCCAGAAAAAATTCAGAAATTGCATTGAAGCGATTTAACGAAATGCAAAAATTGCGTCAAGAGGCAGATCATGCCAATGCCGCAAAAAGTGAATTCTTAGCAAACATGTCACATGAAATAAGAACTCCAATGAATGCAATCATTGGTATGAGTTATTTGATGAAGAAAACAGCTCTGAATGAAAAGCAAGCAGACTACAATCAAAAGATAGAAATTTCAGCCAAAAATTTACTTCGTATCATTGATGACATCCTCGACTTCTCAAAAATTGAAGCCGGGAAACTCACATTAGAAAGCACCAATTTATTTCTAGATGAATTGATTTCAGATGTTGCAGACGCTGTGAATGTGAAGCTACAAAAGAAAACCGATGTTGAACTTGTTACCAACATTGACCCCAATATTCCAGCTGTGATCATGGGAGATAGCGTGAGGCTGAGGCAGGTCCTTTTAAATCTTGCTGATAACGCAGCCAAATTCACTCAAAACGGTGAAGTGAAAATCACAGCCAAACTGTTACAAAAATTACCTTACGGTGTTATTATTAACTTCAGCATCAAAGACACCGGAATTGGGTTAACAGAAGAACAACAGAAAAAACTTTTTTCCCCTTTTCAACAAGCCGATTTATCCACTACCCGCAAATTTGGTGGTACGGGGTTAGGCCTTGCAATTTGCAGACGAATTGTTGAAATGATGGATGGTGAACTCACAGCCATTAGTGAATACGGAAAAGGTTCTGAATTTACATTCAATGCATTTTTCTCATCCGCCCAAGAATCGTCAAATACCATTGAACCCCTGCAAAGTCTCATTGGATTAAAAGCACTATTGGTTGACGATTCAGAAAGTGCACGCATGGTGCTCACGGAAATGCTAAGCTCATTGGGATTCACCGTTATTGTGGCTAAAGATGCTTATGAAGCCATTGACATTTTTGAGGTAGAACAAAAAACCGATCACCCTTTATCGCTCATGGTTGTGGATTGGAAAATGCCTGGAATGGACGGTCTACAACTGGTTCGTGAACTGCGAGCAAAAGAAGGTGTTGAAGTTCCTTCCATACTCATGGTTACGGCCTATGGAATCGAAAGCATGCGTGAAGCCGCCAAACAGAAACTTGTAGATGGCGTAATGTTGAAACCAATTACGTTGAGTAACCTTCATGATTCACTGCATGGCATTATGCATTCAGATAGCCGGAAAAAATCAGTTGAAAAATTTGACTTTACTAGCATTGAAGGATTCAAACAAGCACTTCAAGGAAGTAGCGTGTTATTGGTTGAAGACAATGACATAAATCTCGAACTCGCATTGGAATTGTTACTCGATGTAGGAATTGTTGCTGATGCTGCGCGCAATGGATTAGAAGCATTAGATAAAGTTAAATCGAATGCTTATCAACTTATTTTGATGGACATTCAAATGCCCGAGATGGATGGTTTAACAGCTACAAGAAAAATTCGTGAAGAGGAGCGATTTAAAGACTTACCCATAGTGGCAATGACAGCACATGCCATGAAAGGTGAGCGAGAAAAGAGCATTGCAGCTGGCATGAATGACCACATTACCAAACCCATAGACACAGGTGTTCTTTATCAAACGTTATTGAAATATATTCAAGGAACTGAGGCTAATGCAACCGTTCCTATTCAAGGAGCTGAAACTAATTTTAAAATTGACATCCCTGGACTAGATACAGTTGAAGGATTGAGACGCATTGGCAATAAGCCTGAAGCTTACCTGAAATTACTTTCAACTTTCGTGAAAAATTACGCAGATACCACTGCTTTCATGAATAACATTGACAAAAAAATGACACCCATGCTGAGTAGCTATTTGCATGCGGTAGCAGGTGTAGGGGGAAATATCGGAGCGAAAGAAATCTATGAAAAAGCATATCCGCTATCGAATCAAATGAAAGAACTGGTTGCCGCCAACGACATCAATATTTCTGAAGAGCAAATGAAAGGCATGCGTGAGGTTGCGGAATTAGTGAAGCAAGTTGCAACATCCATTTCAGAAAACTTGCCTTCAGAAAAGCAAGATGATTCAAATCTAAAATCTTTAACAGATACCGACTGGAACATTTTCTTACAACAATTGAAAGAACTAACGGAAGACAACGATACAGCGGCGGTTGACGCATGCGAAAAGCTTATACAAAACTTTCTACTTCCAGACGAAAAGAAGAAACTTGTAGATGATTGCATTCAACTATTGAATGAATTCGAGTTTGACGAAGTACTTGAAAAAATAAAATAAATTTTGGAAACTCCATCTACCTCTACCCTACTCATAGTCGACGATTCAGTTGAGAATCTGCAAATTCTATCGAATTTACTAAAGGATAATTATAAAATAAAAATTGCAAAAAATGGAGAGAAAGCCATTGAAATTGCAATGCAAGGACCTCAACCTGATCTTATTCTTTTAGACATAATGATGCCCGGCTTAGATGGGTTCGAGGTATGTAAATTATTGAAAGAAAGCACGGTCACACAGAATATTCCGGTTATATTTCTTACCGCTTTAAACGAAGTTGCCGATGAAACCAAAGGCTTTCAAGTAGGAGGAGCGGACTTTATAACCAAGCCATTTAATCCAGATATTGTAAAAGCAAGAATTCACACCCATCTGTCACTTCAATCTGAAAGAAAAAAGTCTGAATCACTTCTCAAGATACTACTTCCAGAAAATGTCATTCATGACCTCATGTCAAAAGGCAAACACACCCCTGAAACCCATGAGAATGTTAGCATTTTATTTTCAGACTTCGTAGGTTTCACCTCCATTACTTCTCAACTTTCTCCCGACTTTTTAATTGAAGAATTAACAGAAATTTTTACAGCGTTCGATGAAATTGCAGAGCGTAATCATGCTATGCGCATTAAAACCATAGGTGATGCTTACATGGCCACAACGGGATTAGGAAAGAAAGATGAAGATCATGCAAAGAACATGGTGAATACCGCACTTGAATTCATTGCATACTTGAATGAGCGCAACAAGCAATCTTCACAGCAATGGCTCTGTAGAGTTGGTGTTCATTCGGGGAATGTAATTGCCGGAATCATTGGTAAATCACGATTCATATATGACATTTTAGGTGACAGTGTAAATATTGCTGCCCGTGTGGAAAGCGCCGGAACAGCTATGCGTGTCACCATAACCGAAAGCACAAAAAGTCTATTGGGAAATGCATATCAATTCGAAACACTTGGAAATGTAAATTTGAAAGGTAAAGGTGAAATGCCTTTGTACTTAGTAGAAAGAATTTAGAGCGACGCTGCCTTTCTTCTCACAACATTTAAGTGGTCCAAAACTTTCGGTCCTCTGAGTGCCCTAGAACTTGATGTGTGGTACTGATGAGCCGATAAAAACTTAACTTGAATTTCGTTCCAAGTATGGTGATTGTCAATTTCATTGCATGCCTTCATCTCTAAATACAGGCATTCAGCGATGGTCTCAAAATCATCTCTTCCCAAATAATCCAAATCAGCATCGCAAATTATCTGTTGCAGAAGACCCTGAGGACTTTGTGGCATTTTCGTTGCCATGATTAATCCAGAAATGGTTTCAATCTGATTCGAATTCAAATGCGGTTCAGCCCATTGTTTAAAGTATGTAACGCTCGCCTCTTCATGATTCTTTCTTTGAAATAAAAAACCAGCATCATGAAAAAGAGCAGCCGTCTTTAGAGCGTATAAATCTTCTCCCTTAACCCCTTCTCTCTCCGCAATTGCTGAAGATTCAATGATTACATCAAGCGTATGACGTGCGTCATGATACAAATAATTTTCAGACAATTTGGTTTTCAAATCTGTCATTATTTGCTCGTAAACACTTGTATAAAACGCTTCAAAATTCATAATCGTCCGCTTAGATCAGACAAAGTTAAATCAAGTTTAAGACTGAACCACGCTTTACAAAACTTTCTTACCTTTAGGCACCATAAAATTGAAATGAAAATAAATCGTATACTCATTCCCTGTGACCTAAAGGAGGATAGCTTCAACGCTTTGAATCACGCGGCTTTCATAGGAAAAGATGAAAACGCAGAGCTCATCTTATTGCATGTTGTAACCAATGAAAAACATTGTGCAGAAGCAAAAATTGAGTTGCAAGCATGGGCAGAACAGCTGCAGCAAGGGTATTTGGGCGTGGTGAAGACTTTAATTGAAGTTGGTGATTTCATTGAATTAATTACACAAGTTGCCACGAGAGAAGATTGCGAACTTGTAGTTATGCCTACTCACGGTATGCGTGGCATGCAACGTATCACGGGTAGTTTGGCGCTGAAAGTAGTAAGCGAAGGACATCTTCCATTCGTAGTAGTTCAAAAACGTGCAGTACGTGAACACGGCTATAAAAAAATGGTTATTCCAATTTCAGATAGACCAGCCTTACTTGAGGAATTGGAGATTTTCACCAGTCTTGCAAAGCATTTTACTTCCGAGGTTCATTTGGTAGTACGGAAAGAGAATGATTCACACGAAATTCAAACTTTTGAGGCTGTACGAAGTGCATTTGAAAAAAACGGAATTGCATTGCAAATTCACTTTGAAAGCCATATTGTATCCTTCGCCAAACACGTGTCAACATATGCAGCAGCAGTTGATGCAGATATCATTTGCGCAGTTAATTTCTCTTTTGAATACTTGTACACGCTGTTTCCAAGAACAGAAGAAGAAGACTTAATTTACAACGAAGCACAAATACCTGTTTTACTTGTGACTCCTCAACAAAGCGAAAACGCTCAATATTTCATACCCATGTGGCATTAAAAAAAAATGAATATGTCGAACATAATAGTACCTACCGACTTCACTAGCACTTCAGATGTTGCGGTGCAATACGCTTTAAACATGTCTCGCGTTTTAAATGCAGATGTGCATTTGCTTCACGTAGTGAAAAATGAAACTGAAAAAGAAGCAGCCCTTTTAAAAATGAATGCACAAATCAACTTACATTCAGGCAAAACGGGTAAGACCGCAAAAACGTTGGTTGTAGAAGGAAGTATTTTTGAGGCTATACCTTCAGAAACAGAGCGTATGAACGCACAGTTGGTGGTTATGGGCACGCATGGTCTTAAGGGATTCCAGTTCATTACAGGCAGCAATGCTCTGCGTGTAATTACCGAATCGAAAGCACCCTTTATTGTTGTTCAAGAAACGACCAAGCAAACCGCTGACATAAAAAAAATACTTGTTCCGCTTGACTTGCATAAAGAGACCAAGCAAAAAATTAAGATTGCAGGTGATATAGCTGAAAAATATAAGGCTGAAGTTCACATTGTGGTTCCAAAAGAGACCGATGAGTACTTGCATAATCAAGTGATGCGAAACTTATCCTACGCTGAAGGATATTTTGAAAGCAGAAATATAGCTCAGAAGGGAAAGGTAATGGATGGGGATCATGGAAGTTTCGTGAAGGAGATTGTGAAATATGGACAATACGCTGAGATAGATTTAATCTGCATTTTGAATTTTGCAGGCGAGCAATTGATTCATGCTTTTGGTGCTGATGCAGAGCAAAAGATGATAACCAATGAAGCTGGAATACCTGTAATGGTTATTAATCCGGTTCATGCCAATTTGGATTCAAGAACCATTTTTGCCCAGTAAGTGGTTGAAGCGTAATAAAAGTTTGTCAAAACGAAATTAAAACGTATATTTGCCGCTCGAATTTCCGTTAAGGGAATCTCGGGGTGTAGCGTAGCCCGGTATCGCGCCTGCTTTGGGAGCAGGAGGTCGTAGGTTCGAATCCTGCCACCCCGACAAAATAAGGGACGACACAAGTTGTCCCTTTCTTTTTAGATCTCGTAGCTCAGTTGGATAGAGCATCTGCCTTCTAAGCAGACGGTCAGGGGTTCGAATCCCTTCGGGATCACGAAGAGACGAAAAAGTCCTCAACGCAAGTTGAGGATTTTTTGTTTGTAGAAATTCGCTCAAGTTTATTTGAAGGCGAATGGATACGAACAAAAAACAGGAATGAAATTCCTGGACTTTGTAGTCTCGGAATTCGGAGTCAAAGGGAAATACAATCCCTTCGGGATCACGAAGAGACGAAAAAGTCCTCAACGCAAGTTGAGGATTTTTTGGTTAATCAATATGAGTTGTGAATTTTCCCATGGCTTTTCGCACTTTCTTAGCTTGAGCAAGGTAGTCCTTTTCCTCATCTCTGTAACCCAATGGCATGAGCAGAACAGAACGCAAACCTTTTTCATTCAAACCAAGAATACGATCCACTTCAGCAGGATTAAAACCTTCCATTGGTGTAGCATCTACACCCTCATCTGCAGCGGCAATTAATCCAACTCCTAAAGCAATATATGCCTGCATACACGCGTGATTAAAGTTTTGCTCTTGAGGTCTGTTGGGCCATGACGAAACTATTCCAGTTCTCATGCGTTCCCATCCTTCACTCTTTACACCACGCACTTCATTGACTAGATCAAACCAAGCGTGAATGCGCTCAGGGGTATATTGATCCCAGACAGCAAAAACCACAAGGTGCGAACAATCTTCAATCTGTGACTGATTGTTTCCTGCTATTCGCAACTCTTTTTTCAATTCGGTATTCGAAACGACCATTAGCTCATAGGGCTGCAGGCCAATTGAAGAAGGACTTAATCGAATGCTTTCCAAAATGCGATTTATTTTTTCATCATCGACCTTCTTTCCATTCATTGCTTTGGTAGCATACCTCCAGTTCATTAATTCCAATACACTCATGACCTTTTATATTCTTTAATTGCACAAACAAATCTACTCTGTTTTGGTTCAATCCAAATTCATGTCCCTTATAACCTCCTGGCCATTTTCTGGTTAGACCACAGTAATTGTCATATTGAAAAGAGAATGCATTAGAAAGGCTATATTCGGAAGCTGTAACCGAATCCAAAAATAAAGTAGTTCCTCTTCAAAGACAATCCAGGCAAAGAAATTTCGGTCCTATTATCAGAAGCATTATAATAACGTGGACTTTTCCCCAATTGCTCTGCAACATAAAGTTGCAAAGCATGGTGTTTACCGAATGTTCGTTCGGTAAAAAAGCCAAGATGAACCTCATTGTATCGAATGAAATGATTATAATCTACAGCCCGGAAAGAGCGTGTGAATGAACGTCCGTATACTCCTGTGTTCCACTTTTCGTTTTTAGAGTATTTCCCGAATCGCATTGAATTCGGTGCTAGACCATAAAGCCGCCAATGATTTTTGGTCTTCCAATCAAAGCCCAACAAAGGAACTACCATATATCCGAAAAACTCCCTATTTACAAATAAACCAACCCTCCACATTAAGTTTGGATTTTCTTGAACAGTGAGTAAAGCTAGGCCTCCCATTTGCCACTCTGAAATGGATGCCAATCCATTCGAAGAACCTGTCCATTTTGGACAAGCCATTACAACTAATTTATGCTTTTCCGATTGAATTGGAAATTGATATCCTATGTTATTACTTACTGCCTGGCACTGGTATGCACCTTCATTGTTTTGAATCCACAATTTTTCAGATTGAATTCGGAGCATTGCACTTGAACCATTTTTGAAATTTTTCCCGAGCAAAAGTGTTGCTGCAGAGTTGATGGTTGACTCAGAAATGTAATTCGTTTGAGTGAGAATATCAGTTTGAGCCTGAATCACAGAACTACTTACCAATAGAAAAATAAAAAAAAGTGAATATCGATTCATGCTTCGAATTTAAGATATTCCTACCCCAGCCAAACCAAAAGGCACAACAGGGCAAAAGCCAATAGATTCACTAAGATTCCAATTCCGAACATTTCTTTTGCCTTCACCCATCCGGTTCCGTATGCAATTGCATTGGGCGGTGTGCTCATTGGAAACATAAAATCACAACTAGCCGCAAGCGTAACAGGTATCACAAAAGAACTCACCTCTACCCCCAACTGTGTTGCCAACACGCCAACAATGGGGACAAAAATGGTTACCATAGCCAAGTTGCTCATCAAGGCAGTTAAAATCAATCCAACACCACAAAGCAAAATCAAATAAGACGTTGCACTCCAATTGGAAGCTGATGACAATAGAACAACCATTCTATCAAGCAATCCCACCTCTTTAAACGCCATGGAAATGGCCAAACCTCCGCCGAACATGAGCAAAACGCCCCAATTCAAATCTTTGGTATCTGTCCATTCCAAAATGCGCTCATTCGCTTTTTTACTCGGTAAGAAAAACAACAATACTCCAGCACCAAGTGCTATGAATGTATCATTGAATCCGGGTAAATTAAAAGAAGTAGAAATGGGCTGTTGGAAAACCCAAGCCACAACCGCAACTCCAAAAACAAGTAAAACCAATCGTTGCTCCTTGGTCCATAAACCCAACTCGTTACGCAATTCATGCAAATTACCATGTGCTCCATCAATCTTCTCAGCCCTAGAAAAATGTAAAAATTTCAGCGTAAAAAAAACAGCTATCAACAGTACCAATGAAAATGGAACTCCAAATTTCATCCATTCAAAAAACGAAATGGATTCACCAAATTGTTTATCAACTATACCCACTGCTGCAACATTAGGCGGCGTGCCAATAATAGTAGCCATGCCGCCAATACTCGCCGCGTATGCCACTCCTAATACCAAAGCTCGTTTCAGCCTAACTTGATCTTTTCCATGCGATAAAAGCAAAGCTACAGAAGCAGCAATGGGCATAAACATTAATGCTGTAGCAGTGTTGCTAATCCACATGCTTAAAACGTATGAAGAAATCATTACCGCAAAAAGAATCCTCGATTTCTTATCCCCTGCCAAATCCAGTAAGGCAAAGGCCAATCGCTTATGCAATGCATGCTTCTCAATAGCAAGTGCCATTAAAAATCCACCAAGAAATAAAAAAACAAATTTATCACCGTAAACAGGAGCCAATTTGTCAATGCTGACAACTCCAGCCATTGGTAGGATTAACAACGGCAGAAGCGCCGTAACTGCCATAGGAACAGTCTCTGTTATCCACCAAAAGAGCATGAGTAAAACCGTTGACAACACTACCCGTTCATTCCAAGTCAACCAATTCGGAAATACAATTGTGATAATAAGTGCAAGAAGGAGTGGAAATAACAGATTTACTTTTCGCATGAAGCCTTAACTGTTGCTCACGTAAAAAATGAAAAAATTCGATATGAATCGAATTAATACAACAAATGCTTTTTAGAACTATTTTTCCATCCAGCCTTGTATTCTGCATCTACAAAATAAATCTTTAAATCAGCCTTGTACTCTGCATTTTCAAAATAAATCTTTTTATTCGCTTTGTACTCCGCGTCTACAAAATACCAACGACCGTCGTTGTCTCCAGCTTTATATTCTGCATTCTCTTTATAAACCAATAAATCTGCCTTGTATTCTGCATCCACTACATAAACCTTTACCTGCGCTTTGTATTCGGCATCAACTGAATAAATCTTTTGGGCACTTGCGCTAATTCCAAATACACACAAGGCAAAAAGTACAACGATCGATTTCATAATAGTTTTTTTTTGTTTCAACGAAGATAATGCATGTTGTTCAAGATGCTTCTCACGACTCTTTTCGCATCGACCTTTTGAGGAATCGAATAAAGTATCTTTCGAAGAACTTATCTTTGCCCCGTGCTAAAAAAGAATCAAATACTCGAAATTACCATTGCGCGATACGCTTTTGGAGGCAATGGAATTGCATTTATTGACGATGAGCGCGGTAAGTATACGGTTTTCGTAGAAAACACCATTCCCGGTCAGCACGTCAAAGCTCAAATTACCAAAACAGATAAGCGCTTTGTTAATTGTAAATTGCTTGAAGTTCTTGAGCGTTCCACTGAAGAAATAGACTCACCCTATTTTCCAATTCCGGGAGCTCCATATGCTACTTGGCCAATAGAAAAACAACAGCAAGCCAAGAAAGAAGGTTGCTTGGAAATTTACAAGCGAATTGGAAAGATTGAGCACATAACGTCCTTATTCGATACCTATATTTCTTCCCCATTAATTTGGAATTACAGAAATAAAATGGAATATAGTTTTGGTGCAATTCGATTTGATT
>VFQT010000854.1_pt1 | contig 41007 bp, 24 predicted proteins | sample 3512381 | NCBI WGS metagenome assembly VFQT01 (sample SAMN10412376, study PRJNA504923) | tailings metagenome | isolation source: Relicate 2 Philex TSF3 active mining site | place: Philippines: Tuba, Benguet | collected 2017-08-29 | reverse complement strand
TTCAGAGCCAGATCCAGGCCTGGAGCAGGCTGGCCAACGCGAATTCCCATAGTCATGACTTTCCTGTTACGGGGTGCGAAAAAACTGGTACAGGTGCAGCGACGCCTCAGGATTTCATCGACCTGCCGGCTCTGCGCTGAAGAAACAGAGTATAGAGCTGGAAAAGCTGTATTCAAGGAGCCTTGAAGTTGTCAGCCGCTGCGAGAAAACAGGATCAGACTTTCTTACGTCAGAGGCGCCTTGTTATCACCATCGTCGTTCCGTTCCCCCGACAAGCCGGCAAAATCGCTATGAAACTTCCCTGCGGGGGAGTCACAAACCGAAGGGCGTGGAGTTTTCCGGTTGCACCATCGACAGATCTCAAAGTTGCTCAGCCGAATCGACGTTTTTGCTTTGAACCGAGAGATTCCTCGGTACAGTGCCCGGTCGAAAATTGGCTGAAAAGTGCCAACGAAACGCTGCTCGGCGCCGTACAGGAGTTCGTCCTGGCCGAAATGCGCCGGAAAACCGCCGTTATTTGAGAGACTCGAACCGTGTTTGGAAACTTCCTCACGCTGGCCGAAATCCAATCCGAAGTTATCGGTCCCAAAAGTGACTGGACCTGGTCGCTGGTGTCCGTGTTTGGGCTGTTTGTCGGATTGATTGCAGTCTCCTACGGAACTCGGTCCGGGGTCATCGCACGAGCAACGACCAAGGAAGCCATTCGACAACCGCTGTTTATTCTGCTGCTGGTGATCTCCGCCATCGTCCTGATTCTCAACACCGTGATGCCGTTCTTCACGATGCAGGACAAAGATGAAGTCAAGATGCTGAACGAGTGCGGCCTGGCGACTCTGCTGATTTCCGGGGCCATGCTGGCGGTTTGGACAGCCGGAACAAGCATCACGAGCGAAATCGAAGGCAAGACGGCGATGACTCTGCTGAGCAAGCCGATCGACCGACGAGAATTCATCCTGGGCAAGTACATCGGAATCGTGCAGGCCGTGATCTGGCTGTTTGTGATCCTTACGGCGATCTTCTCCGCATTGATTTTCATCAAAGTGGGTTATGACCAGCGCGAACATTCCCAGGATGTGACTCCGTATCTTCAGTGGCATTCGGTTTCCGGGGTTGAACTGCCAGTTCCTCACCCGGAGCGACTTGCTGTGGTTGGTCGAATCCTGCCGGGCATCGCGCTGACATTCCTTCAGGTCTCAGTCCTCGGTGCGATCGCTGTCACGATTGCAACTCGACTTCCGATGGTTGTTAACCTCGTGGTCTGTTTTGCCGTGTTCGTGATCGGGAACCTGACAGAAATCATTGTGAATCAAAGCGTTGCCGGACAGGCCAACGAATCGGTCACGTTCACGGCTCGCCTGATCTCCATGGTGGTACCGTCTCTGTCGGCGTTCAACATCTCGTCAGCCGTTGCGACCGGACGTGTTGTTCCACAGATTTATCTTGGCTACAGCTTCCTGTACGCTGTTGCTTACATCGGAGCGATGCTGCTGCTGGGCTTCCTGCTCTTCGAAGACCGAGACCTCGCCTAATCGCCAGTTGAAAAACGGCAGGGATTGCGAGGCCGCTCTCCGAGCCGTGGAATCGATCACTTTTGGAAAATTGACAAACGAAACGCCGGAAGTTGTTTCTCACCGGGTGCGGTTTTCCGTTTCAATAAGCTGTATGACGCTGGACGAGAAATCTCCTGGCTCAGGAGAGGTCAACCTCGGAAAGCTGATTGAGAGGCGGGCTGTTTCTCATTAGTGTTGTGTAACAATCGCGTTCCGGACGGAATTTGGCTGCCTGATCTGTCGGGCAGCGCGTTTCGGGAGGCGGACTGCAGACACCGGAGAATATCGCCGTGCATAGCTCCCCGGAATTTCAACGGATCGTATCGTGGCCGGGCGTCTTCAGAGGCCGCATGCTGGCCGGGCTGGCCATTGGCATCGTCAGCTCCCTGTTTCTGTTGCTCGGGTTAGCGGCGCTCGCGGGGGTGCTGAGCGTTCTGACTTCGGCTGCGTCGGGAGATCGCGGGCTGATACCTGTTGCTGAAACACTCAGCCAACACTGGGATGCCTGCCCGATGGCTGGCCTGATCCGTCGCATCCCGATGCTTCATCGGAACACAACCGCGACCGCTCTGTTGATGACCATTGCAGTCCTGGCATTTGCAATCCGCTGGTTTCTGCTGTCCACGGTGGCCAACCTGATTCATGGACATATCGCGTCGGCTGTGCTCAGGCTTCGTCAGCACATCCATCGAAAAGCTCTCAGGCTTGAGCCGGCAGACCTGACTCATGAACAGACTCAGGGTGCCAAACATCTGTTTCAGGAGTCTGCTCAACAGCTGGAAACAAGTGCTGGTGCGTGGGCGTTGATCGTCACGAGTGGTCTGCCGGAACTGGCGCTGGCACTGACCGTGGGGCTCGCGACCAACTGGCGAGTTGCGTTGCAGGCCCTGATTCCTGTCATCCTCGGCAGAATGATCCTTCAGAGGGAACAGGCTCGCGGCGATTCATCGCTTCGCCTTCTGTCGGAGCAGGTTCAGCGAGGGCTGACATCAATGGCTGAGAGTCTCCGAAAGACTCGCATCGTGACGGCTTTTGGAATGGAGTCTCAGGAACAGCGGCAGTTTGAGAGTCAGCTGATTTCCTACCGCAGCAAGTGTCGACAGTTCAGCCGGCAGCAGGGAGTGTCGCAGGTTCTTCAACAAACGCTGCTGACAGCGATCGTCGCGATTCCTGCTGTCATCCTTGGGTTTCAGGTGTTGCGTGGTCTCATGCCCGGTGCGGCCGCCTTTCTTGGACTTGTCGGAGTCGTTGTGTTCCGACGACTGGGTGACACGATGTCGCTTGGAACTCTGCGTGCCGAGGGAAATGTCCGGGCCGAAGAAATCGGGCAGTATCTGAATCAGATCCCTTCCGTCAGTCAGGTGGCAGGTGCAAGCTTCCTGCAGCCAATGTCGAAGACTCTGACATTCAATCAGGTGTCGTATCAGACTCCGACCGGTGGTCCGTTGCTGCGTGCTCTTGATCTTCGCATCACGTTTGGAGAAAAAGTTGCCCTGCTGAGCCTGAACCCTGAACCAGCCTACGCGCTGGCCAGCATGATTCCCCGATTCGTGGATCCGGACCTCGGGCAGGTACTGATCGATGGCAGAGATATCCGCCTGGCAACTCTCGAATCACTGCGGGCGGAAGTTCTGTTTGTTGGCGGCGACGACCCGGTGTTTGATGCGACAGTCCTGGAGAATATCACGTGTGGTCAGCCCGATATCACACGTCAGCAGGCTCAGGAAGCGGCGAAGATGGTCCACGCCGATCACTTCATTCGCACGCTTCCCAAGGGGTACGAAACCCATCTCGGTGAGCACGGAATCAAGCTCGATCCGGGACAGATCTTCCGCCTCAGTCTTGCTCGAGCTGCTGTTCGTGAGCCGGCAATTCTGATCATCGAAGAACCTTCCATTCCACTTGATGCCGCTACAAAATCCATGCTGGATGATGCGTATCAACGAATCAGCGTGAACCGAACCGTAGTCTTCCTGCCAACGCGCCTTTCGACGGTGAAACGCTGTTCGCGAGTTGTCGTGGTTCATGACGGGCGAGTAGCCGTTGATGGTCCGCACGATCAGCTCGTTCGCAGCAGCGAACTGTATAAGCACTGGGAGTACATGCGTTTCAACCCTTTCCGCGACTCGGCTGACTGATCACGGTTGCCACAGAGGACTGACCAGACGCATCGGGCGCAGTAGACCGGCTTTGCTGACGGCGAACGGGGCGGTACGATGCCGCCGTCCCGCCCTGCCTTTTGGAGGCCATCGCATGAGCTTTCGGCTCCGCACCAATCCCGCCCCGTATTTCACCGTTCTGTTTCTGCTGACTCTGCCTTTCCGCTCCGAAGCGTTCGCTCAACTCGCGCCGGGACTGGGCTATGCCTTTCCACCAGTTGCAAAGATTGGCGAAACCACGCCGACACAGCTGGGTGGCTTTGACCTGACTCCAGATGTGCAGTGGTTCGTCCATCGGGACGACATCAAACTGGAAATCAAAGGACCAGCTGGCGATTTTCTGCTGCCGCCCCCACCGTACTGGGTTGGTCCTCGAGGTGGCACCAACGCTCTTCCGATTCCTAGGGAGGTTCCTGCCGCGATCACCGTCCCGGCAGGTACTCAGCCAGGCTTCGCGCGATTTCAGGTCGCCAGCGCGAACGGGATCTCCAAAACCGGCGTGCTCCTTCTGTCGAATGAAACTGAAGTCACAGAGTCACGATCGCGCGATTTTCCGCAGCGACTGCCAGCACTGCCTGTCGGAGTTTCCGGGCGACTTGGGCGTCTGACCGAGGTGGATCGTTACCTCTTTGCCCCGGACAAAGATGGACCAATCACAATTCGGCTGCTCGCAAGACGGCTGGGATCGGACTTTCGAGCATTGATTCAGGTTCATGACTCAACCGGACAACTGGTCGCAGACTTTGCCGACACATACGGCGTTGACGGAGAGCTCTCGTTCATGGCGAAGGCCGGTCAGGAGTATTCAGTCAGCATTCACGATGCAGACTTTCGAGGCGATCAGGCCTATGTCTATCACCTCAAGATCGAACAGGGTGCCCGGCCCGTCGGCACGCTGCCATCAAAAGTTCAGAAGGGAGTACAGACGAAAGTTTCGGTCCTCCTGAAGACCACCGAAGACAATCCACAGGTTCATGTTGGCCGCGTGGTCGATGTTCCAGCAGATGACCCGTCAGCAAGTACCCGTCTGAAAGGGGACGATGGCACGCCCGGTTCGCCGGGGCCGTGGCGAGGAACAGTCGCTGTGCCGGTCTCTGAAATTCCTCAGTATGTCGAAACCGATCTTCGCTTCGAGCAGGAACGTGGTCCGGGACAGGACATCGTACTCAATGCGCCCTGCGGAGTTTCCGGCAGCTTTCAGGATCGGTCTTCCAGTTCGTTCGTGTTCACAGCGAATGCAGACGAACACTGGCAACTGCAGCTGACTCCATGGTCGGCAGGCACCGATCTGGCCCTTCAGCTGTTTGATGCGGAGGGAAAGCTGATTGCTGAAAGCGATGACTTTGAGAACTCTGCAGAGTCACGCATTGCGTTTCACGTAACGGCTGCGGGCAACTATCGATGCGATGTCGACATTCTGTCTGATGTTTCGACGCCTCACGGCTATTACCTTGAACTGTCTAAGCAGCAGCCGGATTTTTCACTCAGCATTCCTCAGCAGATCCTGCTTCCGCTTGGAGGTACAGCAGACCTGAATATTCAGGTGTCTCGGTCAGGTGGTCTGTCGGGAGAGATCTCGATTGACATACAGGGGTTACCAGCCGGAGTCTCTCTCCCGGAGAAGCTCGTCGTCGCAGCAGATCAGACCACATTGAAAGTGCCCCTGTCATGCCCGGCCGACACGGCAGTCGCCGCATCCGCCATTCAGGTGAAGGGCAGCGCAAAGATTCGTGACGAAGTCGTTACTCGAACGGCAAGTGCATCGATGGCGGGGACCCTGGCTGCGGACACTCGTCAGGATCAGCAGATCGATCGCGCCGTGCTGGCTATCACGATGACACCGCCAATTGAAGTTCTGGTCGTCGACAGAGAACGACAGCGAGATGTGCCGCGAGGATCGACGTATCTTGCGGAACTGCAGATTGTCCGAAAGGACGGTTTTGAAGGCGAAGTGACTCTGATGATGTCGGCTCAGCAGGCAAGGAATCGGCAGGGCATCCGCGGAGAAACAACCATCGTTCCTGTCGGTCAATCCACAGCATTCTACCCATGCTTCATGCCCGAATGGCTGGCGACGGATATCACTCGTCGCATGGTCGTCCACGGCATCGCAGTTGTTCCTGACTCGAAAGGAACACCGCATTATCTCACCAGGCCCGGCGATGCTCGCATCACAATGATCATGGAGGGCGCACTCATGAAGCTGGGCGCGGATGTGCGGGAGTTTGAATCACAGACCGGCGGGACTATTCAGGTTCCCGTCGCCATCTCCCGAACGGCCCGGCTTCCACTGCCAGTCACTGTCGAACTCAAAGTCCCCGAAGAGGTTCGCGACAGGATGAAGTCAGCACCGATCATCATTCCTGCTGACCAGCATCACGGAGTACTTCAGATTGAATTCGAAAATGCCCCGGAACTTGCGGGGCCATGGACTCTGCGCCTTGCCGCAACTGCACTCCAGGATGGTCGATGGCCGGTGGTGTCCGAAACAGAAATCAAAGTCAACCTGAAGTAGTGAGCACTGTCGAAAGCCACTGACGGAGTTCAATCGTGTCGCGACCCCATCTGCCCGCTGCATCTATCTTCTGTTACGCATTTTTTGTCCGACCGCGAACAACCGTGCTTTCTGACGGGCAGCTAGCCGCAGCAACCAGCATTCGGAGTCTCAGCCGCACATGACTTTTCATGCGGAACTTTCCAGAGTTCCAGCAGTTTGGACGATTCGTAATCTCCCGCAGTAATCTGGAAACCGAGATCCGCGATCATCCGGAAGTCTTCTTCCGCTTTCTGGCCCGGCGTGGTCAGATAGTCGCTGACGAACATTGAGTTGGCGGGATACAGGGCCATCGCCTGCATCGATCGAAGGTTCACTTCTCGGCCGCCCGCGACTCGCAGTTCCGCCCTGGGGTTTGTCAGGCGAAACATTGCAAGAACTTTCAGGCAGAAGCGAGGATCCAGCTGGTGCTGCGACTGGAGCGGAGTACCGTCAATGGCATGAAGGAAGTTGACCGGGATCGATTCGACATTCAGTTCCGCAAGCTTCATCGCGACGTCAACAACGTCGTCATGAACTTCACCCATGCCGACGATCATCCCCGCACACAGCTCAAGGCCTGCATCACGGCAGATGCTGAGCGTTTCCAGACGATCGCGGAACGTATGAGTTGTGCAGATTTCGGGATGGTACCGTTCGCTCGTGTTCAGGTTGTGATTGACTCGATCCACGCCCGCCGCTTTCAATCGCAGCGCCTGATCGGGTTCAAGAAGTCCCAGGCAGCAGCAAATGTGCAGTCCGTATTTCTCCTTGATCTGTCGAACAACACCGGCTACGTGATCGACTTCACGGTCTGAAGGTCCGCGACCGCTGGCGACGATGCAATACGTTCGAGCGCGGCTTTCGGCGGCTTTGCGAGCACCTTCCAGAAGGCGTTCCGCGTTCAGCATCGCGTAACGTTCAATCGGGGCGTCGGAAATCTTCGACTGTGAGCAGTAGTTGCAGTCTTCCGGACACAGTCCGCTCTTGGCATTCTTCAGGTAGTACAGCTGAACCGACTTGCCGAAGTAGTGATGGCGAACGCGATACGCTGCGTCCAGAATGGCAAGCAGGTCTTCATCCCCGGACTTCAGAATTCGGAGTGCGTCGTCACGAGTAACTGCTCGACCCTCCAAAACCTGATCGGCCAATTCCTGCCATGATGGACTTTCAGTATTGATCCGGGAAGACGTGGCTACAGACATTGCAAACTACCTTTTCGTTCCGCTGGAAACCAATTGGTCTTGAAACAGATTCCCCCGGGGAACGAGACGCAAACACTTGATAGGACTCGTTCAAACACACACCGAATGCCTCAGCCATGGTTGCTGAATCGCAAAATTCGGACAGGGAGTCTATCGATCAAGGCGGTCGGTTGCATCTCATGGATTGACGGATTCGGCAGTTCACGAACGTTGGGAGTGAAGGGAAAACCCGGGACTTCAAGCGACAGCGTTGCCATGAACATTTGCTCTGCCTGTCTGCAGCAGAAATTGCCGGTCATGGTGAGGGACGGAGATTCAAAACGGCAGAATTCAGACGAACCACCCTAATTTTGGAGCTTGCGGTCCCTAATGCGGCAACATTCCTTCGCTGTTCGCGCTGCCTTTGTTCCAGGAAAGACTAAGAATGGGCGAACTTCGTGCTGAGGTGACTGTAGAAGAACATGATTCGGGAAAGCGAAGGTGTACCGGAGCGATGTCAACACGGGCGCCTGCCATACTTTAATGGCTCAGCGGGAGCCCGCCCGTTTCAACAGTCACAGATTTTCGACAGGCACATGGTGGTAACGTCCCGGTTCTTGCAGCATGACTTTCTGGGCATTCGATATGCAGAGTCTCATCCGGATTGCATTGAGGGCTGGGCTACGAAGATCGCTGAGTGCTGTGGCAACAGCTGGTACTCTGCTGGCGTTTGCGGCATGTGAAGAACATTGTTTCGCAACTGGGCCTTCTTCAGGCTTCATTACCGAAGATGATGAGGATAACGGCACTCCTCGAGATGGCGACGGGAGCCGGGCATTCTTCCAGACGACTCAACCACAAAGCCTGTTCAACGGCTTTGTGCGACCTGCAGCGTATTCAGGAGAACTTCAGGAAGGCAGTCCAGCGGCCAATGTTCCGCCAATTCCACCCGTTCCACCGGAGTTTCCTCCAGTCGAAGGAGCGACACCGGTTCAGACGCCCTATTCAAATACGGTGGAGCCGGAAGCTGCGCCTGTTGTGACGCCGCAGGTCATCTCTCCGAACAGAGAATCCAGCGGCCAGACGGAGAGCCTGAAGGACCTGAAGGATGGGAATGAAGGCTGGAATCTGCTGCGGATGGCAGAAGAGCCTTACGAAAACTATCGCTCGGACACATCGGCCTGGTCATGGATTCCGGGCGGAGGCCAGGACTTTGGCTGGTTCAGCATGATGACAAGCACTTATGAGCCACGGGGAAAGCAAACCGGCTTCGGCGGTATGATCAACATTCACTGGCTTGGTGGCCCGTATACGTCTCCGCTGCCTTCGAGGGTCTATGACTTCGGCATTGGATTTCAAACCAGAGATTCATTGTCCGAACGATTCAGCTACGACCTCGCAACCAGTATCGGTGCATACAGTGACTTTGAAGACAGCGCGAGGGATGGTATTCGACTTCCAAGTCATGCAGTGGGAATGATCCACGTCGACAGTTCGACTGACATCGTCTTCGGTCTGGATTATCTCGACCGCGACGACTATCCACTTCTCCCAGTCTTTGGCGTGTCGCTCTACAATCTTGATGTGCCTGGACTTCGAATGGATTTGATTTTTCCCCGCCCCCGCATCGAATACGCACTGAGTCCGGTTGCGAGAGGCTATGTTTCCGGCGAGCTTGGCGGAGGAACGTGGGACATCGAGTTTCCTGACGAAACCAACAAGGTCATGACCTACCGAGATTTTCGTCTGCTCATCGGATTCGAAAAGGCCCACGATAAGTCACTGAACGCCATTGAGTTTGGCTACGTCTTCGGGCGGAAACTGGAATTCCGAAACGATCCTGTCTCAACCGATTTTCAGGACGCGTTTGTGATCCAGTGGGTGCATCGGCAGTAAAAAAAAAGCCTCCGAAGTTTGCCTCGGAGGCTGTGATTTTAACAGGAACTGAAACCGGCCCTGATCTGCAGTGTTGCCTGCATCAGTTCAGCAGGTCTCCATGAGCAGTCAGGTTTGCAAACAGTGCATCCATCGTTTCAAGCAAACTTGAGTCGGAACCAGTCAGGCTGATCGGCTGGATCGCTGATTCTCTTACTGTGTTGAGGCGGCTGATTTCCTTTCGAGCCACCTTTGCGGCGGATTTCGAAGGACTTAAAGACGATGGAGAACCGTTGCCAGGCAGGGCGGTAATCCGATTACGAACAGAAAGACTGTCGAAGTTCTGTTCGTTCCCGGAGAACATCTGCAGTCGGCGACTGACGGTTGGGATTGGGTCGTAGGAACTAACCGTCCACTCGTCGCTCCATTGTTCTGGTGGTACCGAAGACTCACCGGATGGCGGCGGGTCGGCAATCCCCTGAGCATTCGAATTGCCACCCAACAGAGCGAAGGAGTCGGACATCAGTGGGATCACGGATGTTCGCCCGTTCGGATAGCGATAAACACGATCCTTGCCGCTGTCGACAATCCAGATGTCCATCGACCCATTGCCTGGATCGAGCGTGATTCCGGTCGGGCTGGAGTTCTCCGGGCTGATACTCCAGGCCGTATTGACCGTGGAAATTCCCGCTCCCGTCAAAATGTACCGATAGACACGGTCAGAGGCAGTTCCGTCATCCACAACCCACAGCATGTTTTGGCCACTTTGTGAACCAAACACGAGGTCCTTTGGATTGGTGTTTGCTGCATTCAGAGCAAAGCTGTTGGTGGCGGCCTGAGTCCCGGACAACCGTGACGCTGCGTTCGCATAGTAGTACACTCGACGCCCCGTACGATCGACCACCCAAAGATGAGTCCCGTTGGTCGCAATCCCCTCAACCAGCGCTGTGGAAGTTACCGTTCCCAGTGTCCAGGATCCCAGCAGCCCGCCGGCGTTGTCATAGACATAAACCTTGCGGTTTGCGTCCAGAACCCAGTATCGAGTCCCGGCTGCGGTAGTCGCAATCCCGCGCGGAGCTGTGTTCGTCGAGTTGATCGCATAGTTCTCGACCGGGTTCCCTGAAGGATCATATTCATAGGTTCGGTCGACCGTGGAATCATTCACCACATAGAACTTGGAATCGGCCGGGTCATTGTCGATGTTCACCAGAGCAATGTCAGCAGGGTTGATCCCGTTGTAAAGCGGATCAGAAGATGCTGACGGGCCAATGGTGATCGTGTAATCGATGTCGCCATCGTGAACCAGATCGTCAACTCCGGTCACGGTCACAACCTGATTGATGAACCAGTTTGTCGCGTCAAAAGTGAGTGAGCTTGCACTGAGTGACCCTTCGGTGCTGTCACTTGATCCCAAAGCGAGGGTGACCGGAGAAAGCGGTTCAGAATCCAGACGAACAACGAAGGTGATCGATCCACCAATTTCCGTCGTTGTTGTGCCTGACGGCGACCCGACTGTGATTCCCGCGGTGTCATCATCCGTATTGACGAGCCCAATGTCTGCCGAATCGATCGCATTGTATAGAACATCCGGAGACGAAGACGGTCCGATGAGCACCGAGTAGGCAATGTCGCCATCATCGACGAAATCGTTGACTCCTGAAATCGTCACAGTCTGAGGCACAAACCAGTTGGCAGTTGAGAAGGCAACCAGAGTCGTTGAAGTGGATCCTTCGGTCGAATCGGAGATGCCGACTGGCACGTAGACCCAGGCAGTGGGCTGACTGTTGAGCACCACGGTGAATGTGACCTGTGTCCCTGCTTCGGCAGTCGTTGTTGCCGACGGTGTGGACACGACAATGGCTGGCAGAGGTCCAATCAGATAATCGACGACCCGGAACATGAACGCCGCCTGATTATTGGGAGACGACGCGGTTGTGCTCATTGCCTCAAACGGAACAGTGGAGAAGACAACACCAAATCCACCGCTGGCGTAATTCCCGCGATAGCTGACGGACGAGAAAGAAGAGGACGCCGAAGTCACGCCATGCCGCAGAAAACCGGTTGCTCCCGGGCCAGGCGTCACCGCATCGACCCACAGAGCTGGTACCTGCCCCGTTGGAGCGACCGGAATCGACATTCCATTGCTGATCGGGTTGTTTGTAACGCCAACTTCGTTATGTGCCGCTGTCTGAACGTCATCCTCCCAGGAGGCGACTTTGAGATAGTTCTGCCGGAATGTCGGATCGACGCCGTACAGAAGAACGTCCTGGCCGGAAATGTAGATTCGACCGCCTGCATTCAGGTATTGCTGGATCGCAGCCTGTGCCTCAGGAGACAAGCTGCCCGAACCTGCGTTCCACACCACCATGCGATAGTGCATCAAATCCTCGGCAAGCGGGGTGCTCGCAGAAGCCTGAAGGTCCCACGCGTCACTCGTGAAGGAGTTCGCGGAAAGAGCATCGATGAAGAACTGTTCCAGCGAAGCACCGCCATCGTCATCGATCACAAGAATTGGCTGTGCCGGAGTTGTAATGAACGAGTCGATCGGGGACAGAGAGAAATTCCCGGCCATGTCAATTGAAACGATCTGGTAGAAGTACTCCGTGTTCGGAGTCAGCCCGCTGATCGTCATCAGGTGAGACTGTGAAAAGCCTGCCCCAAAGTACTGCATTGAAAGGTCGGTAGGACTTGTGCCGAGGAGAATCACCTCAAACGAGTCTTCATCGGTATCCCACGTAATCGTGGCTCGCGTTGGGTACGCCGCAGCCACAACATTGGACGCAGTCGGCGCCACCGCATCGACTCGCGCAAAGTCAATACTGGATCCGCCGGCGTAATCCGCGATGATGAAATCGTCGTGAACAACCGAAAGCACTCCATCATTTGCAACCGCTGGCCCTGAAGACAGCTGCACATAGGCTTCGAACACGCCGGTTGCCGGCCCAGTTTCCACCAGAGTCACGGTGATAGGAGTCAGTTCCGTGATGCTGTATACGATTACATCGACCGTTTCTGCCGTCAGATCGTCCAGATTCGCCGCCGTATCTGTGACAGTCAGCAGCACCTGATCGTTTGGATTGTATGCCGGCCGCTCAATGTCAACGGTGCCGGGAAGCGGCCCCAGCAGAAACTCCACAATGCGACGCATCACTTCTGCACTGTTATTCGGTGAGGCGTCTGTCGCACTGATGGATTCAAACGGAACTGTGGAGAACACCATGCCAAATTCACCAGCGGAATAGTCGCCGTGATAACTTACTGCTGAATACGGATCGACTCCTGTGATTCCGTGTTGCAGAAATCCTTCCGCACCCGTCATCGGCGCCACTGCATCGACAAAGAGTACCCCAAACTCTGGCGGGACCGAGATCTGCAGAACAAGGTTATCACCGATTGGATGACCAGTGACGCCCGTTTGAACATGAGCGGACGTCAGGATGTCATTCGAGAAACTTGCGACCTTCAGGTAGTTTTGCTGAAACGTCGTTGACACTCCGTTATACAGAATGTCCTCACCGGAAACGAAGATACGGCCGCCTCCGTCCAGGTAACCACTGATTGCCGTTTCTTCAATCGGAGTGATCCCGGAGGTGGCACTCACATAGTCGAAGCCGGTATTCCAGATCACCATGCCATAGGGCGCGAGGTCTGCGGCATCGGGAGTTGTGCCCAAAGCAAATGCATCCCAGACGTCGTAGGCCAAAGAATTGGCGTTCAGAGCATTCATGAAGTACTGTTCAAGAACGTCACCCTGATCGTCGTCAACGAGAAGAATCTGAGGAAGCGACAGCGTCGCAAAAGCCTGGATCGAAGACACCGCCTGGTTTCCGGATTCGTCCGTTGTGACAACTCGATAGAAGTATGGCGTGTTCGGTGACAGTCCCGTCAACGTCACAGAATGGCTCAAATGGACGCCAGCCGTGCTTGCAGTCGACGTCATTGAGAGCGGGTTCGTGCCATAAACCACTTCAGATGTCGCAAGCTTGTCCGTGTTCCACGTGATTGTTGCTGATGTGGACAGCGGCGTTGCAGTGATATTCGAAATGACTGGCGGCGTGCCGTCGACAATCGCCGTGTCCGTCAGACCCAGCGTCGTATAGGTCGCGGTGATCAGGTCCGGCACCGAAACCTGCAGTAGCGCATCGGACGCTGCGGCACCTGGTGCCAGCTGTATCGTTCCGTTAAAGATCCCCGTGTTGGCGCCAGTCTCTGTCAGCGTGATCGTCACGCCGGATTCGGTCTGGCTGGACATTGACACGGTCACCGTATCAGCAGATCCAGCATTGACGTTGGCGCCTGCATGGCTGACGGTGACCGTTACAAGTCCAGTCGCACCGTATTGCTCACGATCCAGATACACGAAGTTGGAACTGCGGATCGCATTGTAAACATTCAGACGACCGCCGGTGGCCACTTTTCCGCTCAATGATGGAGTTGCCACCGCTGTGTTCAGGATTGCATTCTTGATCGCAAGAGCGCTCGGGGTTCCGGACTGAACAGAAGCAAACAGTCCGACAGCACCCGTCACATGAGGTGTTGCCATTGAGGTCCCGTCAAACAGCGCGTAGCTGCTGAACGGAACGCTCGACATAATCGAGCTGCCCGGGGCTCCAATGTCGACCGTTGTGGCGCCATAACTGGAGAACCACGAGATTCCGCCGGTATCCGTAATCGAAGCTACCGCAATGACACCATCGAAGGATGCGGCGGATTCCGAAGGAGTTCCAATCGTTGTGTTGTAGTTCGAAGGATAATTGGCGGTGGCATCGTTGTTCGTTGTTGAGTTTCCTGCCGCGGCCACAAACAGAATATCGGCCTTGGCGTGCCGAATCAGTGCGTCGTGCAGTGCCTGTGAATAGCCGCCACCGCCCCACGAATTATTGGACGCGACAATATTCATGCCGTGTCGACTCTTCATGTCGGTCAGGTAATCCACAGCCAGGACCGCGTCCGCCGTGGTCCCACCACCTGCTCCCAGAAACTTCAGCGGGATAATTGACGCACGCCAGTTGACGCCTGCGACACCTACCGTGTTATTGCCAGCTCCGGCAATGGTCCCGGAAACGTGCGTACCATGATCGTCCGCAGTACTGTCATAAACAGAGTTGTCGTTGTTATAGAAGTCCCAGCCGTTGACGTCATCAATGTACCCGTTGCCATCGTTGTCAAGGCCGTCACCGGCTGTCTCGTAGGGGTTGATCCAGATGTTGTCAGCAAGATCAGGATGGCTAATCTGCACCCCGGTATCGATCACGCCAATCACAACACTGGACGATCCAATGAACCCGTCGCGCCAGGCCTGTTCTGCGCCGATGCCATATTGGTTGGTTGTTCCGGCTGGCCCCGCAACGGGATTGTCGGCACTATACATGCCCCAGAGTGTTCCGTCGGTGTAGTATTGGTCGTTGCTCACATACGACGGCTGATAGAGATAGTTCAGTTCTGCAAACTGCACTTTCGGATTCAGTTCCAGACGCTGAATCGCCTGATTCAGATCCGTGCCATCAGGAGTTCCTACGCGAAGCATCAGGCCCTGTCCCGACGCCCGCATTGCGGCCGTATAGATTGTTGATCGAACGGACATGCCGAACGATTCGGCCACCGTGGTTGCCATCTGTGCCGAGGTGCCCGGCGAAAACTGAACCAGCAGCTCGTTCGGAACATGATCAAGAACCGGGACATCCGGCGGGGCAACATCGCGATGACTCGATCCGGTCGACATTGTTGCCGACAGCAGGTTTCTGATCTCAAGCGACTCGCTGCTTCGGCAAACGGAAAACGCTGACAATCGTCCGCGGCGAGACCATCGGGAGCGGCGCATGGAGAACCTTTCTGAGCAGTGCACAAGGCTGAAAGACGGCCGAACGAAAACGTTCGAATACGATAAGCGAAAAAAACAATGATCAACGACAGCTCGGCACGTGGTCCGCCGAACTGCAGCGCTCCGTCGAATTTCCGAAGTGGTTCAGAATCCAGATCCACTTCAGCTTAGGTGGGATAATCGGACGTATTCTGCGATGTGCAGATTTCCACCGTCAAACGCACAGGGCATTATTCAGGCTGTTTTTTCCCAGACTTCCCGGATTGCCTTCTGTCCAGTCCGCCCCAAAACCGGCGTCCCCCCCGTCGAATCCAGTCGCGTCGGGGTCGGACAAAAACAGTGTAAAACGACTGTCCTCAGTCGTTGACCGCATGGCACAGAACACACGTCGGCCGAAAGAAACGAAAGAGGACGAAAGGAGGATGCGTCAGCGGCGTCGTCGGACAAAAGATGGGTGGTTGAAAATAGTGTAGAACGACTGTCCTCAGTCGTTGACCGCATGCCCTGGTCTACGCGTCCGCGATAGCCGTTTGATGGTTCGTCAGGTTCGGCTGCGTTGCAACAAACCCGTCCAATCGAACGGAGCATGGAGGACGACGGTCGAGGGGACCATCCTTCTACGGCAGCAGGAACTTGCGGACAAACTCAATCGTTGCGAAGAACTGGAAATCGCTGTTGTTCTTCTTTCGAAATCCATGACCTTCGTCTTTGGCCATCAGATACCAGACCGGGCTGCCGTTCTGTTTGACTCGGGCCACAATCTGCTCCGCTTCCGACAGAGGAACGCGAGGATCGTTGCCGCCCTGAACGACGAACAACGGCTTTTGAATCTTGCCGGCATTGTTCAGAGGAGAAATCTCTTCAAAGAACGATGACATCTTCGGATCCCGCTCGTCACCGTACTCCACTCGACGCAGATCGCGGCGATACGATTCGGTATTTTTCAGAAACGTGCCGAAGTGTGAAATCCCGACGACGTCCAGCGAACACCGCAGACGATCGTTGTACCGTGTCGCACAGGCCAGTGTCATGAATCCTCCGTAACTGCCACCCGTGACCATGATTCGGTCAGCATCAAGATCCGGCTGAGTCGCAATCCAGTCCAGCAGAGCTCCAATATCCTTCACCGAATCTTCTCGCTTGAACCCGTTGTCCATCGCGACAAACGTCTTGCCGTATCCCGACGATCCTCGCACATTCGGATACAGAATCGAAACACCCAGTTCATTCAGAAAGTAGTTATTGCGTCCCTGAAACACCGGACGTGACTGTCCCTCCGGTCCGCCATGAATATTGATGATCACGGGCCGACGACCACCAAATCTGGCAGGAGCGCGGTACAGGAAGCCGGTGATCTCAAGTCCATCAAAACTCTTCCAGCGAACCAGCTCGGGTTCAACCAGCTGATCCGGCACCAGTCCACCCAGTTCGCTCTCGGTCCATCGCTCCACAGCTCCGGTGGCGACATTGCAGGAATAAACGTCCGACGTCGAACGAGCCGAGTTCACTGAGAACGCTGTGTCAGTCGAATTGGAATGCCACACGGCTCCGCCAATCACTCCGTTCGGCAGGCCTCGTATCTGCTCATACTTGTCGGTTGTCGTCGACATCAGAAACGCCCGAGAAACCCCGGCTTCGTTAGTGACAAACACCACGTGCCTGCCGTCCGGCGAAACATCGAAGCTATCCACGTCCCAGGAAATCTCCGAGGTCAGCCATGTGATCGCTCGCGTTTTCAGGTCCATACGACCGAGCCGCTGAAACTCGCTGCCCTGATCGGAAGTCAGATACAGCGACGTTCCATCCGCACTGTATTCTGCGCCGGACCATGCGGCTTGCTCTTTCGGATCAGTCAGCTCCTTCATTGTTCCCTGCGCCACATTAATCTGCCAGAGAACGGACTGATTGATGGAAAGATACTGACGAGCCACAATTGTTGAATCATCCGGTGACCAGTCCAGTGCTGACCATCCGCCACCGCTGAGTTCCACCAGAGCACGTGAGGCTTCCGGCTTCGTCGGATCCATCAGCCACAGATCGCGATCTGCTCCGTTGCGGCGAGTTGTCGCGTAGGCGAATTGTGTCTTTGCACGATTCCAGACAATGCCGCCATTCTGAGATCGCCCGCCATCGGTCAGCAGCGTTACGTCACCGGTCGCCACATCAAAGCGATACAACTGCCCGAACTCATTGCCACCTGTGTCACGGCTGAACACAAAGTAGGCGCCACTGATCGGTTCCCATGTCGCCGACTGAACTGGTTCTTCAAAGAACGTCAGCTGGCGTCGAGCACCGCCGGGCATTCGAACTTCGTGCAGTTGTGGCGTATTTCCGAAGCGAGTTGAGATCAGCATTTCTCGTTTCGTCGGATGCCAGTCCGCGAAACTCGCCGCTCGCGACTCTGTGTACCTCCTGACCTGATCGGCGATCTCTGAATTGATCGGCGGGACACCATCAACGACCAGATTGTCCCCAGGCACGACCATCCTCTGAGCCTGAGCCAGGCCAGAAACCATAATGAGAACAAGACACAGAGACACTGCGGTAAGGATGGAGCGCATTGGGGGGGGGGGTTCGGTGTTCGGTTTTCGGTGTTCGGAAGCGAGTTTTCAGTTTTCAGTTTGCAGCGGCAGGAGAAGAGTAACGAGAAGCATTGTCGTCATCCCCGCGGAGGCGGGGAGGGCGAGGAGCCAGCAATGGCGATTCGACTTATCTTATCTTTCCACTCAGCTCAGAAAATGCGCGATCAGTTGGGCGAGGAGTGTGACGGTGGCTCCGGCCAGCATCCAAAGGAGCGACGCAAGGCTGAAGATCTTGCGTTCGCGCCACTTCAGGATTCGCCGATACCAGGGTTCTTCGTACACAGACACGGATTTGCCAAGCAGATAACTGCGAAGGTCGTTCTCCATCTCTGACATTTTCTGGTACCGATCGGCCGCGGTGCGCTGCAGAGCTTTCACACAAATCGCGTTCAACTCTGGTGGAATACGATTCTTTGGAGCCACCGACGCAGGAGACCGCAACGGATCTTCCAGCAGCTTGCGTTTGATCTCTTTGAAGCTCTTGCCGGACATGTAGCTTTGATTCGTCAGAACTTCGAACAGCACGATGCCCATGTTGTAGATGTCAGTCCGCTCATCGACATCGCCAGTCTCAACGGCCTGTTCCGGCGACATATAGAACGGAGTGCCCTGGACGTCTCCTCGCCCCGTGAGTCGACCGGAAATGGTCTGCTGGCCGCTTCGAATGAGCTTGTCGACTTCATCGTCATCCGCCATGTCCCAGACTTTGGCCAGTCCCCAGTCCAGAACCATGATCTCGCCGTAGTCACCGATCATGATGTTCGCCGGCTTCATATCACGATGAACGACGCCCTGGTTATGAGCAAACGCGAGGCACTGAGCACAATGGACCAGAACATTAATCAGACTGTCCAGCGGATACTTTTCGATCGTCTCCTGATGACCTTCCGCGATTTTGTCCAGGATGTCGCTCAGATCACGTCCGCGGAGCTTCTTCATGGTGAAGTAAGCATTTCCTTCGGAGTCGCGGCTCAGCTCATAGACCGGGATTGTGCATGGATGGGGAATCTGGGCAGTAACGCGAGCCTCGCGAAGAAATCGCTTTTGGTACGTTTCGAGGTTCTGGAACTGCGGCTGCAGTGTCTTCATGACGACTGTTCGTCCCAGGTTTTCGTCGACGCACGTGCGCAGGATCGCCTCACCGCCCTGAGTCAGCGGCTGGAAGTCGCGGTATCGCATGAAGCCGTTCTTGACGTGCTTCGGCAGATCGCGATCAGTTTCGGACATCTTGATATTGTCAGTCACTACTCCATCCTTTGCAGCAGGGACACCAACAGTCGGCGGTCAGGAGCCGGTCTGTCAGGATTCTTCCTCAGCATTCGTCCGTTGCCAGGCCAGAAAATTGTCCAACACCCGTCCAAACTGTAACGAACGACATGAATTCGACACAGTGAGACAACAGAAATCGTCGAAATCGTTGCCCTTCGCAATTTCACCCCTTATGCTCATGAACATCTGTCGTTTAGTGGCCTCGGAGCCGTTTGGCTTTGATGGTCGCTCAAATGCAATCAGCAGAAACCTCCCTGAGGATCTGACATGGATGGATTTGATAACGGGCTGATTCAAGCATTCAGCACCGTCCTGCGCCGTTTGACTGTTTTCGTCAGTGTTTCTCTGGCTGTATGTCTGAGCTCGCCGGCTCAGGCCGAAGAGCCCGTGCTGGAGTTCGCTCAGGGACTGCGCGACCGCGGATATTACGACACAGCCATTGAATATCTCGACAGCCTGGTGTCTCGGGCTGACCTTTCTCCAGAGGTCAAAGATGTCCTGGATCTTGAGCGAGGGATGACGTACCAGCTTTGGGGGGCGACGTCACGAGATCCAGAACAGCGAGTGAAGTATCTTGGTGAAGCGGAAGTGGCCCTCAAGAAGTTCCTCAGCGAGCACGCTCAGCACCCACTGGCAGCACAGGCCAACAGCGTACTGGGAGAATTATTGTTTGATCGTGCCAAGTCGCTGACCTGGCAGACCACAGACATGGACGATGCGACTCAGAAGGCGTCACTTCAGAACGAAGCCCGAAATCTGATCGACCAGGCGAAAGTGATTTTTCAGGCGGCTCACGATCAGTACAAGGCTCAGTACGACAGCTTCCCCAAGTTCATTGACGAGGCGAAGGATGAGGAGGAGTTTGTCAAACGGAAGGAAGCGGAATCCAAATACCTTCGAGCCTGGTTCAATCTGGCACGCTGCACGTATGAACGTGGACAGACGTTTGATCGTGGAAGCGAAGAACGCAAGCAGACTCTGATCCAGGCTTCAGCGCTGTTTGAGGACATTCATACAAAGCGCCGAACGAACGTGATCGGACAGCATGCCCGTCTGATGATGGGCAAGTGTTTTCAGGAACAGGATGACATTACGCGTGCCCTGGGCATTTATCAGGACCTGCTCGGGAACCGGTCGGAAGACGGAAATGCCAAGATGCTGCAGGGCATCGCACAGCACTACCGACTCATCTGCCTGAACGATCCACAGAAGCACGACTATGACCTTGTGATTCAGGAAGCGACCACATGGCTTCAGGCAAACCGTCAGGCATCGACGTCGACTTACGGGCTTGGCATTCTGTGGGAACAGGCGATTGCGGAAGACAAACTTGCTGAAGGCCGGGAGTTGCCGGCTGAGGAAAAGAACCGACTTCTGGAATCGGCTTTGAATCATGCCGAACAGGTGGCTAAGTACCCCGGCGCGTTCCGTGATCCGGCGCTGGCGATGGCCAGACGTCTCAAAGTGGTGCTTGGTGAAAAGGATCGGGAACCCCGCGATTTCGAAACGGCCTTTGAAAGAGCACGAGGGCTGATTGCCCAGATTCAGGAGCTCTCAGACGAACTGGCTCGCGCGGCCAACGAATCCGAACGCAGCGAGAAAAAGGCAGCACTGAACGGGCATCTGGAGAACTGCGGCAGGCTGCTCGAACTGTCTCTTGCACTGGCGGATGCAGAAAGCAACCCGAAGGCCGTCGCTCAGGCTCGATATCTTCTGAGCTTCATCCTGATGCGTCAGGGGAATCCTCTGGATTCGATCGTGCTGGCCACATACTGCTTTACCCATGACCAGAAGGCCGATCCGGAGACTGCACTGAATGCGACCGAAGTCGCGATGGTGTCTGCCGTCGCTGCATGGAACGCTGCTCCAACGGAAAACAGAGACTTCGAAACTCGGCTTCTGCGAGATGTTTGTCAGCAGATTTTGACCCTGTATCCGCAGTCCAGTCGAGCTGGTGAAGCTCGCATGCGGCTGGGAACCGCCTACCGGACGCTGTCTCAGCCTCTTGAAGCAGTGAAATGGTACCTCGAGGTGCCGGAAACAGACCCTCAATACGGTTCTGCTCGAATCGCCGCTGGTCAGTGTTATTGGGGTGCATGGACCCAAAAGTCCGCCATCGCATCGATTGAAGGTGATACGTCGCTTGTGTCATCACCGGACATGCAAAAATGGAAGGCAGAAGCAAAGCTGCTGTTGAGCCAGGGAATTGACATCCTCCGCAAGAAGCTTGGCGAGAACGCACCTCCGAATGACGAACTGCTCGGAGCAGAAGTTTCGCTCGCGGAAATCATGAATACTGATGGTGAATTTGCTCAGTCGATCGAACGACTGACCGGCCATGGGGACTATTCGGTGCTGAAGGCACTTGACGTCGAAGACGAATCGAAACGGCCCGAAGACGGAGTCAAGGGGCGGCGGTTTGCGAGTGCGACGTATCGGCATCTGTTGCGAGCGTATGTCGGAACGTCGCAGATCGATCAGGCGCTTCAGGCGATGAATCGATTGGAAAAGATCGGCGGAGAGAACCTGCTGGCTTCCTATACTCAGCTTGGGATGGAACTGCAGGAGGAACTTCAGCGGCTCAGCAATTCCGGACAGAACGACCGACTTACTGCCGTCCGAACATCGTTCGAACAGTTTCTGCAGAAGGTCTACGAATCTCGTAACAAGACGGACTACAACTCACTGCTCTGGATTGGTGAAACGTATTACGGTCTTGGTAAGGGCGTGAAGGATGATGCAAATGCTGCCGCCGGTTACTTTGGAAAAGCTGGAGACGCTTACGGTGAAATCCTGACCGGAGGACTTGCCGGTCCGGAGAACAAAAATGCAGTCTCACTGCGACTCGCACGCTGCCGCCGACAGCAGAAGAGCTTTGAAGAGGCTCTGAAGCTGACGGAAGAAATCCTTGCCCAGAACGTCATGATGATGGACACGCAGTTCGAAGCTGCTGCGACACTTGCGGACTGGGGTGAGAATTCAGATCCGGAACGGCTCAACCAGGCGATTCTGGGAATACGAGATGCATCAGGGAAACCCACAAACGTATGGGGCTGGGGAACGTTGTCGAAACGCCTTCAGCAATTAACGCTGAAGGATCCGTCGCCCGAGATTCGCCGACTGTTCTTCGATGCTCGCTATGAACTGGGCAACACACGCCGCCGAGTGGCGCGGGTGACGAAACAGGAAGAAGAAGGAAAAGCGCAGCTTCGATCTGCTCTGGCGGAAATCAGCAGCATGGTGCAGGTCTTCCGGGATATCGATGATGTCACGTTTGCTCGATTTGACCGGTTGTATCAGGACATCCAGGCAGATCTGGGACAAGCCGCAACTCCTCTGTCACGAGCAGTGACTGAAGCGCCTCCTGAAACAGAAGCTGCTCCGGAAAAAACAACGACCGAAGAGACGAAAACGCCTGAACAGGTTGCAAAAGCTCCGACTGAACAACCAAAGAAGGAGTCAGGCGGCCTGCTGTTGCCGATTGTCGGGATCGTGACTTGTGTTGCGATCGCTGGCGGTCTGTTCTTTGCCATGCGGAAGCCTCGACAAAGGGTACGAGTCCCCGGCACACCATCCAAAGCACCAAAGATTGACGTTCCTGTCGCTACATCCGGTCCGGTGATTCCGGAAGGGATCTCGTTTGATGCAGTGGCGCCAGCTGAAGCACCGGATTTTTCAGCTTTCGCTGGCATCGCTGCTCCAAAGCCGCCACGAACCGGCAGCCGTCCCGCGGCAGCACCGGGCGATCGACCTTCGCGCCCGGCCAGCCCCGCTCCGACATCGGGTCCATCCGGAGCGAATCCCGCGGCTGGTGCCCCTGCGGCACCTCGACCGAAACCAAAGCCTGCGGACGGTGCCAACCCAGCAGCGTCGCCACGCCCAGCCCCTAAAGCTCCGGAATCGGCGCGGCCTCCGGGTTCCGGGGAAGCGGGAGGTGCAGAACGCCCGGTGGTCCGAAAACCCAAACCGCCGGAAGCGAAGCCTCCAAAGACAGAATGAGACAATTCCGCTAAAGGAGAATCATTCGCTTCAACGGCCGTCATGAACCAATTGAACACGCACTCATCAAACACACTCAATACGTCCAGCTCAAACGGACATTCTGTTCGAGGGAAACGATAATGCTGACATCTCGCATGCAACCATGGATTGCGGTGAAGCGAATACTGGTCGCCGGTGCTGGAGTCGCAGCCTTCGTGGCTGCCGCATTCAGCGCTGACAGTCTCCAGGCGGCCGATCAGGTAACTCGACGAAGCGATCGAGTTGTCTTCAAGGGAACGCTTGAAGACATGACGACAGCCTCTGTGAAGGTGAAGCTGTCAAACGGCCAGGTTCAGGAGATCCCGGTCTCTGACATTCAGGCCGTGCGATTTGACGGAGAGCCATCTCTGTTGAATCAGGCGCAGTCGAACGAGCGAAGCGGGGCTCTGGAAATTGCCCTGGAAAAATACAAACAGGTTCAGACGGAGTACGATGGCGAAGACAAGCGTCTGGTGGTGGAATTGAAGTTCCTGGTTGCACGCTCGCTGGTGAAGTCAGCACTTGCCAATCCGGCGCGATTTGATGAGGCGAAGAAGGCAATTGCTGCCTTTCGAGCCGAGAACAAGTCAAACTTCCGTTACCTCGAAGCCACTCTGCTGGAGTCTCATTTGCTGTCGCTGGATACGGCGAACGCATCAACGGCCGAGCAGCTTCTGAATGAAGTTCAGTCGTCTCCGGTGAAAGGCTTCAAACTGCAGGCCGGGGTTCAGCTGGGCAAGCTGCGACTGGCAGCAAAGGATGCCCCAGGTGCCCTGACTGCGTTCGAACAGGTGATTTCCGACAGTAACGGTGATGCGGCGTCTTCAGGAGCCCATTATGACGGCATGCTGGGAAAAGCCATGTGCCAGAAGTCGCAGGGACAGCCGGATGAAGCCATCAAAACCCTGGATGAGGTCATTGCAAAAGCCACAGAATCAGAATCAGAGACGCTGGCTGAGGCCTGGGTCCTGAAAGGGGACTGTCTTCGCGAAAAAGGTCAGCCCAAGGATGCACTCATGGCGTATCTTCGGGTGGATATCCTGTATTCCTCGGAACCTGCGGCCCACGCAGAAGCTCTGTACCATTTGGCGGCCCTTTGGGGTCCTGCCGGTCGTCAGGATCGTGCCGACAGTGCTCAGGCAAAGCTGGTGGAAAAGTACCCGAACAGCAGCTGGGCAAAGCAAGGTGGAACAAAATGATTGGTGTTTCGGGAAAATCGACTCAGGCTACAGGGTGACGAAGCGTTACAGAATCACTAGATTTCCGGCACTTCCTTTCTGAACTCCTGCTGCCCGTTTGCACCACGTACAAATCGGCAGTGTCTCACATTACTCACGATGAGGTCACTTCGGAGACTCCTCAACATGAATCGCGGAACTGGCTCCATGTTTCCTTTCAACGGTCGTCGTTCTGTACTTTTCGTAGTCCTGTCGGCAGCTTTGCTGGTGACATGGCCAGCACTGCAACTCCAGGGCACTGCTCAGGCACAGGAAGCAGCGGCTCCAGCGACTGACCAGGCGGCTCCGGCAGCAGAAGCCACACCGGCGGCAGCCGAAGGCGGTGCTGCTACCCCGGCAGCGGCTCCCGCGAATGTTGAGAGTCGAAGCTTTCTGGCCTACACGGCCAGGGCCTGTGGATGGTTCTGGGGCCCCGCATTTCTCCTGACATCCTTTGTGCTTGTTGCATTGATCATGATGAATGTCCTGCAGGTTCGACGTGATGTTCTACTGCCGACAGCCTTCGTGGAAGAGTTCGAGCAGAAGCTAAACGCAAAGGACTTTCAGGGTGCCTACGAATTTGCTCGAGGTGACGATTCCTTCGTCGCCAGAGTTCTCGCCGCGGGCATGGCTCGGCTGAGCCGAGGATACGAAGAAGCAGTTGAAGGGATGCAGGAGATCGGTGAAGACGAAAACATGGCACTGGAGCATCGCCTGAGCTACGTCGCTTTGATCGGAACCATTGCTCCGATGATGGGCCTGATGGGAACCGTTCAGGGGATGATCAGCAGCTTTGACATTATTGCCCAGTCAGCCACCTCGCCAAAGCCATCGGAACTTGCGGACGGTATTTCAACCGCTCTGGTAACGACTTTCATCGGATTGATTCTTGCAATTCCGGCGATGGTGTTCCACGGCATCCTGAAGAACCGTATTCAGCGACTGGTGCTGGAAATCGGTATGGTCAGCGAGGGTCTGATGGGACGCTTTGCAGCGGTTGGCAAGCAGCAGAAGTAATCTGAATTCAATCCGGCTGAATCACCGTGACACGCTGTGATTCACTTTTGTTTCAGTGCGACTCTCGCCGAGCAGACGTATGAAATTCAAGCCAGCCAATGTGGCGCCTCCCGATCTCGACATGACCCCCATGATCGATATCGTGTTTCAGCTGATCACATTCTTCATGGTCATCAACAAGTTTGACCAGGACGAAGCGGATGAGCGAGTGTTTCTGCCGCGGGATTCGCTGGCAAAACCTCCGGCCGTTCAGCGCAAGGACGCGTTTGTGCTGAACTTTGGTTTCATTCGCGGTGTGGACAAGTCCATCACTGATAAGACACCGTACATCTTCTTTGGAGATGAACGAATCACGCTCGAACAGGTTCGACCCCGCCTGAAGCAGGAATCGCAGTTCTACCGAACTATCGGCACAAAGCTGGAAGATGTCACGGTGGAGATTCGAGCGGATGCTGACATCCAGTCCGGGTTGATCCAGGAGTTGATCCAGATGTGTCAGGAAAAGGACATTGAGTTTCAGCGATTTGCATTGAAAGCGACTCAGGCTGTTGTTCCCTGAACTGGTCTGTGTGACCTTTTCAATCCGCGGAGCTTCACCCACAGGCTAGATTCATGAAGATCAGAAATCGCGTCGGAGGCAGCAAGATTCAGCTGGACATGACACCGATGATCGATGTCGTGTTCCAGTTGATGATTTTCTTCATGTGCACGCTCAAGGTTATTGAGCCGGAAGGGGACTTTGATATCTCAATGCCCCTCGGCGCGCCTTCGGCAGCTGCCAGCACGGAAGCGGAACTTCCTCCGTTCAAGGTTCGCATGGAGGCAGATGGAAACGGAGATTTACAGGCTCTGTATTTCAACGGAACAAACCTCGGAAGCGGTGATCAGGCATTCGCCCGACTCAACTCTGAAGTGTTCCGGGCAATCACTGCTCTTCAGGCAATTGGTCCTGATCAGCAGGAAAAGCAGGAAGTGGAAATCGATCCGGATTATGCACTTCATTACCGGAACATCATCAACGCCATTGGGGCGTGTTCCGGACGACTGGGTCAAAACGGTATTCCTGTCCGTTACATCAGCAAAATCAAATTTGCTCCCAGACGTGAACCCTGATGCTGACCAAAGGCCGCTGACAGGGCGGCCTTTTTTGTTTATGGACGTTCCCGAAACGACCTGTCTCATCTGTGCTGATGGTTCCCGGGACGGACGCTTGATCTAGAAAAGTACGACTGGTGACTTTCGGTTCGACTGCTGTTGCTCCTCGTCTTCTGACTGCTGATCAGGTCCCCGGGACTCTGGCAGAACGAGCTCGCGATCGTCGTGGATTTGCCGACGACTATCCGTTTACCTCCCACTGGTTCCAGACTCCCGCCGGCATACAACATTACGTGGATGAAGGAACCGGACCCGTTCTGCTGATGGTCCACGGAAATCCCACGTGGAGCTTTGCGTGGCGACGACTGGTCTCCGCATTTCGTGGACAGTATCGAGTCATCGCGATTGATCATCTGGGATGTGGGTTCTCTGAGAAACCGCAGGACAGAAACATTTACACACTCAACGGACACATCCAGCGCCTGCAGTCGCTTGTTGAACTTCTTGGACTGAAGAACATCACTCTCTTCGGCCATGACTGGGGTGGCGCGATTGGGATGGGGTGCGCTTGCCGGATGAAGGAACGGTTTCGACGCTTCGTGCTGATGAACACAGGCGCATTTCGGAGCCAGGCGATCCCGTTCCGAATCTCGCTCTGCCGCATTCCGCTGCTGGGGATGCTGGGCGACCAGGGATTCAATCTCTTTGCTCGCGCTGCTCTGTCCATGGCTGTGGAAAAGCCTCTTTCGCCTGCCGCGCGAGCCGGATTGATCGCCCCGTATGATTCGTGGGCCAATCGAATTGCCGTGCACGAGTTTGTGCAGGATATTCCTCTGACGTCCTCACACCACAGTTACGGGACGCTCACGGAAGTCGATGAGTCTCTGCCATCCTTCAGCAGCCACCCCATAAAGCTGATCTGGGGAATGAAGGACTGGTGTTTCACGCCGCAGGAATTCCTGAACGGATTCCTCGCTCGCTTCCCAAACGCATCGGTGACTCGTATTGCAGACGCGGGCCACTACGTCTTTGAAGATGCCACCGAACAGGTCATCAGCGAATCCGCCGCGTTTCTTCAGGCTTGTCCTCTGTAGCTGATGAGTGCATGCGATATTGCCGAGACCGCGTACACTGAAACCGCTACGCTGTCCCTTCGGCTTCCGACCGCTTCGCGGCACAGGCTGCACCTGTGCTACCCGGCTGTTGCGAGACAGTAGATGGCAAAAGAATGGAGGCAAGAAAATAGATGTCAAACGGCAAACCTCCACAATGCCCCTGCGATTATTCTTCTGCCCCAATTCTCTTGCCTCACATTGCTCCTGAGCAGTGATCATGACCGGAGCGTTGACACACTCCGCTCGCCGATTGTGTTGGCATTCGCGTCAATTCGCGTTCATTCGCGGTTTCAAATGCGAAAAAAAAGGAGGGCGAGGCTCCTGTCGAGCCTTCGCCCTCTCGATTTGTGTTTTGCTGCAGGCAGTTAGTAAGAACGCGGTCGAACGGAGCCCTGAACTCGAACGGGAAGTCCCATGATTCGCAGGAAGCCTTCCGCGTCGGTTTGATCGTACGAACCGCCCTTTTCCATACTGGCGATGTCCGCCTTGTACAGGCTGTTCGGAGACTTGCGACTGCTGACTCGGACGTTGCCCTTATAAAGTGTCAGCTGAACCTCGCCGGTGACAGGCTTCTGTGTTTCGCGGATGAAGGCCATCAGAGCATCCATCTTGGCACAGTACCAGAAACCGTAGTACACCATTTCTGCAACCTGCGGAGACAATGAATCACGCAGGTGAGTCAGGTCACGGTCCAGAGTCATCTGCTCGAGACCCTGATGAGCCGCGTACAGCAGTGTCATGCCAGGAGCTTCGTAAACACCTCGACTCTTCATCCCAACGAAGCGGTTTTCGACGATGTCGATTCGACCACAACCATTGCGGCCGCCAATTTCGTTCAGTTCTTCCACCAGCTTCGCGGCTGTCATCAGCTTTCCGTTCACTGCAACAGGGACGCCGCTTTCGAAGTGGATCGTCACGACTTCCTCTTTGTCAGGCGCCTGTTGAGGAGCGACCGTCATTCCGAACTCAATGATCGACTGACCATCAACCGTCGGGTCTTCCAGGTCACCCGCTTCGTAGCTGATGTGCAGACAGTTTTCGTCGGATGAATAAGGCTTCTTCACAGTTGCCTTCACTGGAATATTCTTCTTCTCGCAATAGTCCAGCATTTCAGTTCGGCCGGGAAACGTATCGCGGAATCGAGCCATGCGCCATGGGGCGATGATGCGAACAGAAGGTTCGAGAGCTTCAGCGGCCAGCTGGAATCGGCACTGGTCGTTTCCCTTGCCTGTCGCCCCGTGAGCGAATGCGACGGCACCGACTTCACGAGCCCGCTGCAGACAGGCCTTGGCGATCAGCGGGCGAGCAATGCTGGTTCCCATCAGGTAGATGTTCTCGTAGCGAGCCTGCCACTGAAGTACAGGAAAAGCAAAGTCCCGGCACAGTTCTTCGCGGACGTCCACAATCTCCGCTGACTTCGCACCGATATCGCGGGCCTTCTTCATGATGGCCGCACGGTCTTCGCAGGGCTGCCCAAGGTCCACGTACAGACAGTGAACGTCGTAGCCTTCGTCCTGCAGCCACCCCACAAGAACCGATGTATCAAGACCACCGCTGTATGCCAGGACGACAGATTCACCCACGACGATTTCTCCAACCACAAATGAAATTCAAAAACGTCAGGCGGCAGAAACCTGACTCCTGATTTGACGCCGGAAATGAACCACAGCTGCCCCCAATTGAATGGTTCAGGCGTTCAGGGGCACAAATGGTACCGACGCAAATGCCGGTCGCCACCCTGCTGTGGCCGTTTTGCGAAAGACGAGCGACGTTCTGGCATTCGCGGGAATTTCCGTTGCGCCGGAACAGACGTTTAGCTGCCCTTCCGGTTTCAACCAACTGCCGGCAACCTTTCGAATTCCGGCCGAATCGTTTCATCCAAAACTGAAACACGGCGTTTTCATGGGCAGTAGACAAAAAACTCGAACAGTTTCCGAACCGGAACCCGCGTGGGGATCATCGGGAACTCAGTTGGTTCGACAACCGAACCACAATTCTTCTGAAGCAATGGCTTCAATGGAAAGGCAAGACGATGTCGAAGTTTGACGAAAATGAAATGCGGCAGAATCAGGGGTCGCTGGAACTTCTGCTCGTTGTGATCGTAACGGTCATCACTTTTGGATTCGTGCTGCTGTTCGGTTTCATCATTGTGAATCCGCGCGAAGAGATCGTGGTCCTGCGGTTCGGTAAGTACGTCACGACTCTGCGGAAGCAGGGGATCTGCTGGATCCATCCGGTTGGTCGTGCCCTGCACCGAATTCCAACACGTGACATGACTCACGATATCGCTGTGACCACCGTGCTGGAACGAAATGGTAACCCGATCCAGATCAGTGCGATCGTTGTGTACCGAGTTGAGGATTCTTACAAAGCCGCATTGGAAGTCGAAGACTACCGTAAGTTCATTGAAGACCAGGCAAGTGCTGTGATCAAGCGAGTGAGTGCTCAGTTTCCGTACGAATCTCCTGACCACAGCGAGCCGTGCCTGAAGCTTGAGAACGATGCGGTCACCAGTGCATTCATCGTGGAAATGCAGGAAGCCGTGAACTCGGCCGGGGTCAAGGTCCTGAACGTTCGACTGAATGATCTGACATACGCCCCCGAGATTGCTCAGGCGATGCTGATGCGTCAGCAGGCCATGGCCCTCATCGATGCTCGAAAGACCATCGTGGAAGGCGCTGTGGAGATTGTGAAAGACGCCGTTCATCGACTTGGCAACGCTGAACTGCACATGAGCAACGAACAGCGCGAACAGCTGATCAGCAACCTGCTGGTCGTCATCTGCAGCGGCGAGCGTGCTCAGCCTGTCGTCCAGGTGCAGTCAGGAAACCAGCATCGGAAGAGCTAGGACTTCACAGGACATACTGAAGTCTCAGCATTATCCAACGCAAACGCCCCTTCGTTCGAAAGATTGACGGGGCGTTTTGCATTTACTAAGTGAGCCCGGTCAGAGTGCCTGTGGCATCTGCAAAGCTGGACTTCTCCAGTCCCATCTTCTGAGCCAAAGTCAGAAGAAGGTTGGACAGTGGCGGATGGCTGTCCGAATCAAACGCCAGGTGCTGGCCGTGCTTCAGCCCCAGTTTGTGACCACCAGCCACAAGTGTGGGAAGGTTCTTTGGAGAATGTTCACCGCCTTTTCCGGAGTTCATTCCGCTGCCGTAGAGGATCATGGTTCGGTCCAGCATAGTGCCATCGGCTTCCGGCGTCTGTTTCAGCAGGTTTAGTAAGTGAGCCAGCCGTGACAGATGGAACCGGTCGATGACGGCCAGCTTTTGAAGCATCTGTGGATCACCACCGTGGTGCGAAAGTTCATGATGGTTTTCGCCGCCACCACCATAACCGCCCGCTTCCCGCGACCACTCGAACGTGATGACTCGAGTCGTATCGGTGATGAAGGCGAGATAAGTGAGTTCCAGCATGACATCCAGCCACATGGGCCGATCATGTGCGTTTCCGGGCTGGTTCGCCAGTTGCAGATCTTTTTCTTCAACTTTCGGTTTTGGCCGATCAAGCCATGCCTGAAGGCGCTCCACCTGCTTTTCCGTCTGCCGAACACTGGTCAGGTATTCATCCAATTTCCGACGGTCGGACGTTCCAAGCTTTTGATGCAGTTGCTGAGCCTCACGGGCAAGCTGATCAAGGATCGACCGTCGTTCCGCGTAACGCTGATTCGCGGCCTGCCGATCCGCATCCGTTTCGGGAACGAAGAGCCGTTCAAAAAGACGACGCGGAGAATTCTCCGCGGGAAGCGGTGTGCCATTGAGGTCAAAGGAAAGCGTGTGACTGTGTCCCGCTCCGCCTGTTCCTGATTGATCTCCCAACTGAAGCGACGCATAGCGAGTTTCAGTGCCGTGTTTTTCCGCGACAAACTGGTCAACGGAAAGTGTATTCGTGTAATCAGCGCCGGGTCTGGCCTTCAGGTTTGCTGCCGTCAGCCATGTGTCAGCGCCGCTGTGGCCGCCTTCGGAAGCAGGATGTCCGAGCCCGGACAGCACCGTAAAGTCCTGACGAAAATCTCTGAGCTCCTGCAGCGTTGGCGACAGCGTGTAGTTTGGTCCTGCGTCAGCGGGAACCCATTCCAGAATGTTGACTCCATTCGGCACATAGCAGCACAACATTCGCGGTTGCACGACCTCTGACTTCGCCCATGGCTTGAACCGGGACGGCGCTGCACTGGCCTGCGGTAACATCGCGTCAAGGAGCGGCAGCGACAGAGCTACGCCGGCGGCACGAAGGACGGTGCGTCGATTGACAGAAGTTCTCTTCAGCATGGCAAATTCCTGATGGACTGTGGATGCAGTCGGTTTGACATGAGGACTAATGTGTTCCAAACGCTTCGCTGGCAACAATTTCGTGGATCAGCGAGCGAATCGTGTAACCTTCGGCCTTCATTCTCTGAACCGACTGCTGGATCAATGGCTGGTCAGCGAGACCGGGTTCCCGGCCAAGTGCGTACGTCAGCAGCTTCGAAGCGATCGAACGCAGGAACAAGTCTTCCTGAGCAAGCATTGCGGACTGCAGTCCTTCGACGCCGTTGATCTCCGTGCCATCCGGCATTCGAGACGAAGCGTTGATCACCGGGTCGTCTCGCTGCACCCGGCCTTTGTAACCGAACCCTTCCTGATCTCGCCATTCGCCTGCGGCATTGAAGTTCTCAAGAGCAAAACCCAGTGGATCAATCTTGTTATGGCACCGCGCGCACTGAGGAAGTTCGCGGTGAATTTCCAGACGCTGCCGAACGGTCGCTTTGTCGATACCCGGGACTTTCGGGGCGATCTCGCCGGCGTTAGCCACGGGAAGCCCTGGATCTGTTCCAAGGAGCGTCTTCAGGATCCATGTGCCGCGTTTCACCGGTGATGTCCTTGTCCCGTTCGACGTGAGTGTCAGGATTGAAGCCTGAGTCACAATGCCACCTCGATGTACGCTGTCAGGAACTTCAACCTTGCGGAACTGATCGCCTCGAACACCGGAAATGCCGTAGAAGCGCGCGAGTCGTTCATTCACGGTGACAAAGTCTGAACGAATCAGCCCTCTGGCATCCAGATCGTTCATCAGAAACTCGCGGAAGAACGCCTCGGATTCTCCTACCATCGATGTTTCAAGGTGGCGATCGTACTGAGGATACAGGTCTTCAGCCGGAGGATTCGTTCCGACAAGTCTCAAGCCAAGCCACTGTCCGGAAAAATTCCTGACGAATGCCTCAGCTTTCTTATCCTGCAGCATTCTGTCGACCTGACGAATGCGAATCTGTGGATCTCGAAGCTGCCCCTGATCCGCAGCGCGAGACAACTCCTCATCGGGCATCGAAGACCAAAGGAGATAACTGAGTCGAGAGGCCAGCTCATGGTCGTTCAGCTTCTCACCAGCCACATCCGCCGCTGGCTCCACGAGGTAAAGAAAGTTGGGCGAGGTCAGAATTGATATCAGCGGAAACTTGATCGCGTCAATGAACTCATGGGTCGCCCGAGCCGACCCAAACTGCTTCATTGCGACGGTCAGTTCCGGTTCCGACACAGGCCGTCGCCACGCCCGCCGCATGAATCGATTCAGGATTTCCTTTGCATCCTTCTGTTCGTCACCGCCACTGCCGGTGCGATTGCCAAGAATGGACGAGTGTGACGTCGGAGGCCACGCATCAAAGACCGGGCCTTCGATCTCAATCCAGTCGATGAACAACTCCGGCCGGGCAAACTTGTCGTTGCCCTGCATCCAGAAGTTCTCAAGGACCTTTGGAATGGCATACACGTTTTCAAGGTGCACTCCTGCCGTTTCTGTTGTGAACCTCACAGGGAACTCGTATACGCCCGGCTTTTCCGGAGATTCCTCCACATCGAATTCCGCGATGGTTCGAGGTTGTGAGCCCAGCTGTTGAATCAACCTGGCTCGCGGAGGACCGTAGTCGTACATTCGATCGTTCTGAAAGTGTTCAAGATCACGATCGTACTGCTCCTGCGTGTACTTGCGACCTTTGGGGTTCTGAGCATCCTGTTCGTCCTGCCGATGCTTCAGGAACGCGGCCGCGGAGCTAACGACCGCTTCGCGATCGGGCCTTCTTCCCGCAGCACGAATGCGAATGACATAGGTCCCGGTGACCGGCACACGAAAATCGCGAACGCCGACGCTTTTGTCCCAGGAATTGTGATGGACCACAACCCAGTCGCCTTCCTCCTGGTTGTTGTTGCCGTTGACGAGCGGGTTGTTTCGTTCATCCAGTCGCTGTCGAACGCGATCTGCTGGTCCCACACGTGGATCAAAGTGCCAGCGAATGGACTGAGGACGCTCACCGGACACAAAGGCACGATCCAGAATCTGCTGAGCCGCATTCAGATAGAGTTCAATCTGCAGGGGCGACATCGTCAGTGCACTGCCGTTGTTGTCAAAGCCACCTGCTGCCGCGTCTTCAGGGAATCCAGAAGTATCAAAATCCACACCGGTCAGGTCCCGAATCGTATTTCGATACTCATTACGGTTGAGACGTCGAAGGACGACCGTGCGCTCTCGCTGGACCAGTTCCGCTTCAACGGCCTGAGCGGTGATCCAGTCGACAACACCGGAAACCTCTTCAGGCTTTGGTTGAGCAGACTTCTCCGGAGGCATCTGGTGAGAATTCAGAACGTTGACGACTTCCGCCCACTTTCTTCGCGTCGCAAGATCAGAAAGGGACGCTGGCAATCGAACTGCGTCAGTCCCAAAGTCCGCTTCCGGTTCCTCACCGGTATGACATTCTGCGCAGTACGTTTTGAAGAACGGTGCAACAAGACGGTTGTAGCCAGCCTGGTCGTCGGCATTGACTGGCAGACAATTCAGGGTCGCCCAGAGAATCATAAGATGTCGCACAGAGACAGTTCGCATGAAATTTCTCGGGTAGTGGGTGCTGGCTGGGATAGAATGGCGCAGCCCGCAGGAATGAGTCTCGACGCCCGAAGGATATCCTGATTTCGGCCGATACTGCCGAATTTGCTGGAATTTTGTCTGATATTGCTGCACTTTCGACCTTCTGCGAAACTCCGAAGTTCCGGGTGAAGGAGTCACAACAAACGAGCCAGGAGGCTCATTGCTTCAAGGGGCCATGCCCTTTGACTCGCAGCAGGATGCTATGGAAAGCGAGAGGATCGGAACCGCCATTCGCCGCGACGCACTCAGCACATTGCTGGTGCGGGTGGTCGGTATTGGCCTGATGTTCGGTTCGACTGTGCTGACCACCCGAGTTCTTGGGCCCTATGAATTTGGGATCTACAACGCCGCTCTGGCTCTGGCGATGCTGCTGGCAACGCTGGCTCCGCTGGGAACAGATCGTGTCCTCGTTCGCAATCTGTCAGTTCGGCCCGATCTTGATCATGTCGGACCAGAAATTTCGATCAGCCATCGCTGCACAGCAGTCATCACCGGTCTGTTGATACCGGCGGGACTGATCACGGCACTGCTGCTGACAGTCGTGCTGGACCGTCCTCACCTGGGACTGACAGCCGTTCTGGCAATTGTCATGCTGGTCCCGCTCACAGTGACGTACCTTCGCCAGTGGATTGCGATCCCGTTGATTGGAACACGCAAAGCGGTCATGCCGGAGCAGGTCTTGTTTCCCCTGCTCAGCTCCGCACTGATGGGCTTGCTGCTCTGGCGTTCGCAGCCGATGACAGCCTGGACAGCCACGATTGTTCATGCGGCGATGACACTTGGAATCTGGCTCTTTTCTCTCCGAAGAGGACCACTCCAGCAGGCGTACTCGGCCGCCCTGCATTCTCATCAATCACAGAACACAGCCATCCCAGATCGCCTCTCCGAAGGAATGCCCTTTGTCTGGGTGGCCATCGGAACGATACTGTGTCAGAAATGCATGCCGCTGGTCGTCGCGGCGGGTTGTGGCTTTGCAGACACAGCACATTTTTCCCTTGCCATGATGATCACAGCATTGCCGGCAATTCCTCTCGGCATCCTGAACCTCAGCCTCGTTCCACAATTTGCTCGACTTCACAGCGAACGCAACCTTGAAGGTGCACGCCTGTTGGGTCGGCGTTCTGCCGCAGCAACATTTCTGACAGCGTTGGGTGTCAGCATGGCCATCTGGCTCGGGCGGCCAATTCTGCTCTACTTTTTTGATGCACGCTACACACTGGTGATCGGGCTGCTTCCGGCCCTGCTGCTTGCCGCCATCATCGACTGCCTGACTGGGCCAACAATTCCGGTGATGCAGACGATGGACATGGAACGGACCTACAGTCGTGCTCTGTTCACATGGATTCCGATTCAGCTGGTAATGAACTATGTCCTGAGCCGCGCTCTGGACGCAGATGGTGCGGCAATCGGTTACCTGCTTGGACGATGTCTGTGGAACGTCATGATCGTTGCGCTGATCTACCGGCGTCATGGATTTGTCATGCTTCCAACATTTGATCTTCCGTCTCTTAACGGGTTAACACGTCGGCGAATCTCGAACACACGAGACGTCTCGACGTCGGCGAGTGTATTCCCTGAGTCATTTTCCGGAGGTCAGGAGTCCTCCGCAGCGGCCTAGTTCCACAGTCAGTCTCCGTTTCGCTGTCCACGAGTGTTTGTTTCTATGTCGACCACGATTGCAGCATTTGTCGCAACACTGCTTGCTACCGGTATGGCATCCGCTGTGAACCACCAGATGGCTCTGGTCGGTGGAGCAGTCGGCTGCGTGCTGTTCGCGCTGTATGGAATGCTGAGTCGTGGTGCAACGATGTACGTGATCTTCCTCGTCAGCGCTTCCGTCCTGTCCATCATCGCACTGGTGTCCTCGGAATCAAACACGGCCGAGTTCACCAGCACAATTCATATTCTCTGCAGTTACCTCGCGCTGATTTCTCTGGCGTTTTCGTCGAAGGACCTGAGTTCCTTCTGCCAGCAGACGATGCTGATGACCAACATGCTGCTGACAGGATGGATTCTTTACCAGGCGCAGCAGTTGGATTCACTGGAAGCATGGTCGATTTCAAATCCGTCCGGTGCGACGAATCTGATGCCCGCACAGATCAATATGACTCTTGGCCTCGTCCTGTCACGCATCTACGAATCGCAGGGACTTCGAAAGCTGCTTTTCACGATGCTGCTGGGACTGAATCTGGTCGCGGTCTTTACCGTGATGTCCCGAAACGGGATCGGCGCCATGCTGATCATTTTGATTCTGTATGTCCTGTTCAACCAGAAGAAGCTGGCTGCGTTTCTGATCATCGCTATGGTTGCCGGCACAGCGATGTTTGATCAGCTGATGAATACCCCGTTTGTCTACAACCTGCTCGTTCGCATGCGTATCGTGGGATTCGTTCCACGAGCACCGCGGTCGGTCATCTGGCAGATTTCCTTCGACAATATCTGGCACTATCCGTGGCTTGGTGTTGGCCCCGGAGAACCTCGAAAAATTCTTGCGGTACTGGACATTAACCATGCCCATAACAACATCGTCCAGGTGGCTTTTGAAACCGGTATCCCGTCAGCCGTGATCATCACACTGATTACCGGGCTGCTCATCTGGATGCCGATCAGCATGGTCTTTCGGCAGCGAGAGAACTTTGTTCATACCCTGGCAATTATCGCTTACGTCATCTTCTCCTGGACCGGCGGCCCCCTTCACTTTCCAGGAACAACACTCCTGCTCGCCTGTTGCGTCAACGAAGCACGTATGGCGATCGCACGACAGAATAAGACTGACAACGCGGTCTGGTCACCAGTGTCCGGCTCCCTTCCATCGACCCAGCGCCGCGCGGCGTAGGGGAGCTTCTGGGGAAAGCCGCTCTGAAGGACCTTGTAGTGGATCTCGCCAGAGATCCCACGACATTGGTTGCAGATTGGAACTCCGGCGAGTTCCACGACAACGTGGAATCCTCGAAATTTCTCAGTGGGACTAAGGCGATTTGCGTCACATCACGGTTTCCAGCAGAATCCCGGTGGTGCGGCCTTGTCGCGTTTCCAGCACCATCAGCCATCGACGATCGACTTCGTTTTCCCTGACACAATGAGTTCGCTGCAACGATCCACTCTTCAACAGGTCACACTCGTCCGGACGCGTCGTACTCGCGTGCGTGACCTGAAGGGGTTCAAGCGATCGCATCAGGTGCCTGCGGAGCACAATGATCACACGGCCGCGTTCGTGGCCCGAATCGCTGCCGAGGACATTTCGGGCGATCTGGATCAGCGGTTTGCGGAGTTTCGTCAGCGATTGGGATTTCGCCGAGTGGATTTGGCGGTCTCCGATCCGGATGCAGGCGTCGGAACGATTCAGACGCCCTGGTTCGAGTATCGAATTCTGGCGACGCTGGCGAGCGACGATGTGACGGAAGTCGAGTGGCGATGGCAGCTGTCCGAGTTTCCGGAACCCGACCGGCTGAACGATCAGGGCGTCGCGCAAACCTTCAGCGGGTTCTTTGATACGGTTGAGTTTCTTCCGAATGAACCTCTGGACATCGCGGAGATCATCGACCAGATCGAAGCGTCATCGCCAACGGGAATCACTCTGGATTATGACCGACACGCCACCTGGTGTTCCGTCATCATCAAAGGACTGGGCGCAACGCTGACGATGGTTTCGGATCGGCTTTCGCTCCTTGTCCACCAGCCTCCGGCGCCCGGGCAGCTGGTTGAAGCATTTTTGAAGGCTCAGCAGCTGTTCGTGCGTCGCAGCACATGAGGCAAACACTGGACGCCGTTCTCTACTGAGCAATCTTCAGGCGTCGAACGCGGTGATTGTTACTGTCACCCACATACAGCCATCCATCGGCTGAAACAAAGACACCATGCGGCCGATTTAGGCGACACTGGAGCGGCGGGCCATCCGGACCATCTCCAGGCTGACCGTTACCGATGACCGTTTCGATCGTGTCCTTCACGGGCCGATAGACTCGAATGGTATGGCTTTCCGTGTCGGCGAAATACAGGTCACCGTTCGCCGCGAGCGAAACGCCTTTGGGACCGGCAAGCTGAGCCAGCTTCGCAGGTCCTTCGTCACCGCTGTAACCACTCTTGCCGGTTCCTGCCAGGTGCTTCAGGTGTCCATCCTGAAGTTCAAAGCGGAACAGCGCATTGCCTTCACGCAGTGCCAGATACATCGTTTTCTTACCGTCGAACTCGAGGGCCCGAGGTCCGTTCAACGGAGTGCCCGCAACGGGTGAGCCATCCGGTGTTTTTCCAGCACGACCCGTTCCGGCAAATGTTGTGATCAGGCCAGTATGAGCATCGACCTTGCGAATCCGGTGGTTGCGAATGTCGCAGATGTAAATGTTGTCGTGCGTATCCAGCACGATTGAATGTGGCTGATTGAGCTGAGCGGAAGTTGCGGGACCGTTGTCCCCGGAGTCTCCGGCCTTGCCGTTTCCTGCAACGGTTGAAGCCACTCCCGTCTTTACATCCACCTTTCTCACCAGGTGGTTCTGCATCTCCACAAACAGCATGTTGCCATGTGAATCGAAACGCACTTCATAGGGTTCATTGAGCTCGGCCTGTACCGCCGCCAGGCCATCGCCCGAATATCCTTTTCGCCCGGAACCAGCAACAACGGTGGTCTGGCCGGTCGACAGGTCGACACGTCGAACTGTGTGCGATCCGACTTCGCAGACATAAAGCGCGTGGTCCGGTCCGGTGGAAACTCCGAAGGGCTGTGAAATGGGCACGGACTTCGCGTCACCACTAACAGGAGCCTTTCCCTCCTGACCGTTGCCCAGGATCGTTTCCACTGCATTTTGAGCAACCGCGGAACTTGATAGCCCAGGAAGGCATGACAGGAACAGACAGAGGATTCGTGAAATCCGCATTGAATTCGCTCCGTGTGCGCAATCGGACACCGTCGATGCACGGCGTTGTCGGGATCCGCGGGAATGAGTGAATTGGACGTTCGAAGATGTGTCTATCGCCTCCTGGCATTGAAATCAAACGATCGGAATTGAGCAAATTCGGCAATCACGGAGTTCGCCACTTGCGAATCGACTGCCGTCTGGAAATAATCCCTCCCCCTCGTCAGGCGTAAAAAATCTGGTATTCGAACGTCGACGACGGAAGGTTCGGTGCGAAAACGGGGACGAGACGCTGTCTCCAATCGCGGCGGGTCCAGCCTAACCGGGTCAGGTCCGAGAGGAAGCAGCCCTGCGGTCACGGTACTCGGGTGCGTGCGGAGACAGCGTCCCGTCCCTTTCTCTTGCGCAATTTCGCTGCAACCCCAAAAACGGCTCGGCAGAAGCCTCGCATCTCGTTTTCTACTGGGTGCCGGCATGGTGTCTTAGACAACGCCCAAAGCGCAAGTTGTTTTCCGAAGGCGATTTACGGCGAGTGTTTCGAAAAAGCATCACTCCGCCTGATCCACTGGGATGCGGGAAGCGTTTTGTGAGTATCCCGCCACCCATGATGGGGGAGCCAGTTGAAGAGTCATGGATTAAGCCCATGCCATTCTCGGAGTACCGTCAGTTGATGCAAGACGGTCAGAAGACTCCGCGAATTTTTGAAGAACGCTGGCTCCAACGGAAGGGAACCCACTATGAACACGTCACTGAAGACCTCAAAAAGTTCCTCCACGACTGTTGCTCTGAACATTGTTCCTGCATCGGAGCTGTCCGTCAATCCGGGAGAAGTCACGATGGCGACCGGCAAGAGTCCAGAACCGATTCGCGGACACGTCCGTGCGATGCGTCCGATGCGGTTTTCGATTGGAGCGATGATCTCTGCCACAGGGATCGGCATGATCCTGTCCGTCGCCCTCGGCATGTTTCAGATTCGCAAGTTTGGTGGTGACATGTCACTGCTGATCGTCGGATTTGTGGTGCTCCTTGGTGTGATGTTTCTCGGCGGAGGATTTGGTGTCATGGCCACATCGTCGGCTGGCTTTGATGAAAGCGAGTTTGACCGTCTGTCTACCGCAGGAAATCTCTGCGCCGAATATGATTCGATGTTTGCGGCCGACAAAAATCCGGACGACGACTGTACCGTCACGCAACCAGTAAACGAAGGTGATTCAGCTTTTGAGGAGTCTCCGTCGGGATGCGTGACGTCCGAATCTGAAGCCGCCTGACAAGCTATCAAAACAAAGTAGCGGAAGGGCGCGAGCCCTCCGGTGCCTATCACCGAGCAGGCACAGTTGCCGGTTCTCGCGTTGGAGCCGTGCTCGAAACCGGCGACGACGGCTTTAATGGCACACGGGACAGGAAGAGTTCACGGATGTGTTCCATCCGAGTTCGGTTCACGCCAAGGTCGGAATGACCAACGCGTGATGCCGAGCGGAAATGGACTCTTCCTGAATCCTTCTCGTAGTAGAACTCAACGTCATCGCAGAAGCGAAAAATGCGACTCCGGAATTCTGCTCGAAGATAAACGTCCGACTGTTCGACGACCTTCGTTCGCGGCATCTCCCTGACCAATTCCGCAAGCAACTCGATCACCGGCGGATCCTGAAAGGTCACGCTGATGGGAGCGATCCAGTGTTCTCGATCTTCCGCCTGAGTCGAAACGCAGTTTGGCGAAGTGGGACAGGGCGCCAAACGACCGTTTCGTACGCCAAGGTTGCCGGGAGCTGACGCCGTCAGGCTCAGCAACAGCAACCCCAGCGCTCCGGCTGCAACGCAGAACAGAA
>VFQT010000853.1_pt1 | contig 41029 bp, 43 predicted proteins | sample 3512381 | NCBI WGS metagenome assembly VFQT01 (sample SAMN10412376, study PRJNA504923) | tailings metagenome | isolation source: Relicate 2 Philex TSF3 active mining site | place: Philippines: Tuba, Benguet | collected 2017-08-29 | reverse complement strand
GACGCTGGCACGCCAAACTGCAGAGGATGAGATCCGCAAGGCGGCTCTGGAAGATGGCATCCTTTTACAGGCGGAACGAAATGCCGAGGCATATCTGATCAAGTTCTTCAATGCGCTTGGTTACAGCAATGTGATCTTCGAAGGTGAATAAGAAAAACAAAAAGTGGACGGCTCTTGAGCCGTCCACTTTTTGTTTTAAGGATTGCAACTGACAGGGAAAGAAACTTGTTCTTCCGAAACATTCGGTGTCAGGATCTTTAATTTGACCCAGTATTCATTGGGAGCATTGATACGGTAGAACTCATTGATCAATTGTGTGCCCGCTTCTTCAAAAATGAGCGTGCCTACATCGGAGACGACCCCATTGCTGGCTTCCCATTGCCAGGTAAGGAGTGTAGGTCCGTTCACGGTGATGGCAGCTTCGAAGAAGACCGTTTGCGGGAATTCGCTGCAGTTGACGACGATGCGGTTTGGTTCCACGCGTAATTCCACTTTGGTGATGCTCACAAGTGGTGGACCAATGATCGGTAATTGCTCAGGGTCTCCTTCTATCTCAGTGACTTCAGCAGCGACCCAGCAATATCCACCAGGGTTGATGGGATCTTCAACCTGCCACCAGTTGGAGGACACATCGCGCCCAACGGCATTTAAGAGTCTGCCTCCGCGGATCTCGTTCATGGGTTGGTAAACCGTGCCAGGACCGAATCGGCAGTTGGCGAGTTCTGCGGTTACTTGTATGGGTATCTCAACCGGTGTGGCAGTGGGAGGGATGGACGTCGGTGTAGGGGCGGCTTGGGTGGGTGGGTCAATGGTCGGCGTGGCGGGAGGCGGAGTGCTGCGGTTCGTGCATCCCACCAGGGTAATGATGAGTCCTGCAAGCAGGACAAGGCGATTCATCTGTTCCTCCTTTCGTGATATGACTTTCAATTCTCCATCGGCGTTGGAGAGGCAGGGCAACCCGCGATCGAATTGCCACTATATTCATTTTACTGTAACAAAGAAGATCGAGATTTGTTGCGCTCCATTTCCGAAATTGGTACCGCGGGCGATGTGAGGTTGTAAAAATAGAAAATTTGTTCTATAATTATATCATAGGCAGATTCGGATTGTATTTGATTTAGAACAGGAGATGAAAACATGAGCAGTCTTGATAAAGCCGTCCAGACCCAGTTGGAGAATATCCAAAAGAAGACCGGTAGATCGCTGGCGGAGCTTGCCTCGGCGGCTCAAAAAAGCGGGTTGACCAAGCACGGCGAACTGCGCGATATGTTCAAGGAGAAATTTGGGCTTGGGCATGGAGATGCAAATTCATTGGTCCATGCTATTCTCAAATCGGATGGAACCCGTGCCGCTGAAGGCAAAAGTGACGATACCGTTTTGGATGAGATCTACACCGGCGCAAAAGCTGCCCAGCGCCCCATCCATGAGACGTTGATGAAGCACATCAACAAGTTGGGGGAATTCGAGATCGTACCCAAGAAGGGATACGTGAGTTTGCGACGCAAGAAACAATTTGCAATGATCGGTCCCAAGACCAATACTCGTTTTGAGGTGGGCATCAATGCCAAAGACCTCAAGAAGAGTTCACGCCTGGTGGAACAACCCAAGGGAAGTATGTGTAATTACATTGTTGCGTTAACAGATGCCAGTGAGGTGGATGCTGAACTGGTAGGCTGGATCAAATCTGCTTATGAAGGAGCTGAATGAATGTCTGAAGATTTTAGAAGTAACCTTTTGCAATTAATGACCGAAACCTTCGAAAACCCAATGGGGATCTATCTTGATCCGAACACGTCGCTGTTCCAAACACTTGATACGGTCACAGCAGCGGAGGCGTCGATCCCTGTGGGGAATAAATGCGCTTCGCTCGCCGCACAAGTGGCACATGTGACCTTCTTCATCGAATCGTTCGAACGCTTTGCACTTCAGGGTGATAACAGTCCGCGTGACTGGGGCTTGATCTGGCGCACGGTGGAAAAGGTCACGCCGCAGGAATGGGATGTATACAAATCCAAACTTCGCGAAGCGTATGATCGCATGATGAAGCTCTTTCGCGAAAACCCCGCATGGAACCAGGACACCATCGGCGGCGCATTATCCATTGTGGTTCACAGTGCCTATCATCTTGGTGAGATCCGTCAGGCGCTTTGTACATTGAAAAAATAAAACTATAGGACACGTACCATGTCGACCAATCATGCCCATTACCTAATTGAAGAATATGCCTTTCATAACTGGTTGGTTCATCACATTTTGGAAGGGATCGATCACGAAGAAAGTTTATTGCAGCTTCCATTCGAAGCTAATTCAGCGAATTGGATTCTCGGTCATATTGTGACCAATCGCAGTCATGTGCTCGAAGTGTTGGGTGTGACCCACCTTTGGCAGGATGAAGTGCGCGAGTTGTATCACACTGGCTCGCACAATATCGGGTCTGGCGATAGGTCCATTCGCTTGGAGACATTACTCAAATATTTGGACGGCAGCACAAGGATGATCCGCAAGGCGCTTGAAGCTGTCAGCGCGGAGTGGTTGGAGGAGAACTTCAGCAACTATCGCGGCGAAAAGACGCGTGAAGCGCATCTCAGCGGTTTCCACTGGCACGAAGGATTTCACATCGGGCAATTGGAAATGCTCAAAGACTTTATCCTCACCACCCGCAAGGAACTGGTATGAAGTTGATCATTGCGATTCTGGTCACCTTCACAGCGGGATACATGCTTTTTGATGGAGTCCACGCATTGACGAATGGCGATTACATCACACCAGCAGAGGGCGAATACGCGGGTCAACTCGGACCTTGGTCCGGGCTCGTGGAATCTGTGGGCATTGACCCACGCTCCACGCTGATGAAAACTATTTTTGTCGCGTATGGCTTTTCTGCTTTGGTCGGTGTGACGGGTTTCGTCAGCAACCAAACCTGGGGACGCAGCGCGCTCCTTATCATGTCTGTGCTTGGGTTGTGGTATCTCCCAATTGGAACGGCGATCAACATTGTTGTGTTAATGCTGTTGTTCTTGAAAAGAAACTGATAAGCATGAAAAAATATTTCATCCGTAAAAGCAGGCTGGGCAATATGCCCAGCCTGTTCGTTTATAATGATTTTAAGTATATGCACCATCGAATTTGCGAATGGAGGAAGAGATGATCGATTTCAAATCCAAGCTGGGGCGCAAAGCATTGCGTCACCTCAAGCAGGAATACTTTGTCTGGCTCACCACCGTCGACTCAAAAGGCACACCGCAACCACGCCCGGTTTGGTTTGTGTTGGAAGGCGACGTACTTGTGATCTATAGCCAGCCCAGCGCGTTCAAGCTCAAGCACATCTTGAACAACCCCAATGTCTCTTTGCATTTCAATACACCCGACCCCAAAGGCGAAGAAGATGTGATCGTATTCAGCGGGCTTGCCAGGATCGATGCCAAGGCTGAACCTGTCAACAAGAACAATATGTACATGCGCAAATATCGTAATGGCATTAAGGGGTTGGGCTCCACACCGCAGCAATTCACGCAGGAATATTCCACCATGATCCGCATCAAGCTCACATCCCTGCGCGGTTGGTGATATGACGAACGAACAGATCCTTCAAAAAACTGCGGAGTACATCAAGCAGGAATTTTCAGATGATTCCTCCGGGCATGATTGGTGGCATATCTATCGCGTGTGGAAGAACGCTATTGCCATTTGCGAGATCGAAAAAGCGGACTATTTTATCGTTCAACTTGCTGCCCTCTTGCACGACCTCGACGATTGGAAATTCAACGATCACGGTGACGAAACCCCGCATCGCGCCAAAGCCTGGTTGGACTCTTGCGACGTAGACCCATCCATCACCGATAGCGTGTGCAAGATCATTATGCACATCTCCTACAAAGGCGCGGATGTCGAAAATAAAATGGACTCACTTGAAGGTTTCATCGTCCAGGATGCAGACCGTCTCGATGCTATTGGCGCCATCGGTATCGGACGCGCCTTCGCCTATGGCGGATATAAGAACCGTCCGCTGTATGACCCTGATGCACCACCCCAAATGCACGCCAGTTTTGAAGAATACAAGAACAGCAAAAGCGCCACCATCAATCACTTTTATGAAAAACTGCTCCTGCTCAAAGAGCGCATGAACACAACGACTGCCAAACGCATCGCCGCAGAACGGCACGATGTGATGGTGAAATTCCTCGATCAGTTCATGCTCGAATGGGAAGGCGCAGATATTACAACATCAGAGAAAAAATGAAAAATAAATACCTGCTTTTATCCGCCATGATATTGCTCGCACTTTCGTGTAAAGCATTGACCCCCGCAACACCTATGGCAGGATCCCCCGGCATGGGTGACTCGCTATATCCCGGCTTTGGCAATGGCGGATATGATGCTGTGTCTTATACCCTCGATATCAATATCCATGACGTGAAGACCAGCGACCTCAGCGCCATCACCACCATTGATGCAGTTGCTACGCAGGATCTGAGCCAATTCAACCTTGATTTTGCCGGGTTTGAAATAACCAACCTCACCGTCAATGGAGAGACGGCAGATTTCGAACGCAAAGGTCAGGAGTTGACGATCATCCCTGCTCAAATGCTCGCGAACGGCGAAGCCTTCACAACAACAGTGGAATATCAAGGCATTCCCACTCCAATGACGTCCAAAGTATTGCCTTTCCCAACGGGTTGGGTCGTTTACGAGAATGGCATCTTTGTCCTAAGTGAACCGGATGGGTCCGCCAGTTTTTACCCTGTCAATGACCATCCGCTTGATAAGGCGACCTACACCATCATCGTCACCGTGCCTAAGCCATATGAAGTTGCAGCCAATGGCGTACTTGGAGAAACGAAAGACAACGGTGAAACAACAACATATAGTTTCACTGTCCGCGACCCGATGGCAAGTTACCTCACTACGATCAACGTCCATGATTTCAACCTGGAAACCATGGAATCAGAAAGCGGCATTCCCATTCGCAACTACTATGCTGCCACATTGCCAGATAACATCAACGAACCTTTTGAACGCCAGGGTGAAATGATCGATTACTTCAGCGAACTCTTTGGGCCCTATCCATTCGAAGTGTATGGCGCGCTCGTGATGGACACTGAATTTGGTGCTGCTCTCGAGAATCAAACCATGTCTATCTTTGGTGTGGATATGGTCGATCTGGATGACATCGAAGGCACCGAAGCCGTCGTTGCACATGAACTGGCCCATCAATGGTTCGGCGATAGCGTCAGTGTAGGTGATTGGAGCAGCATCTGGCTCAACGAAGGCTTTGCCACGTATGGCGAGGCGCTTTGGGTTGAATATGATTATGGCAGTGAAGGGCTCAATGAATGGGTAACGGATGTGTATAACGAGGTCAAAGCCTATCCCGATTTCTACCCACCGCCCGGTGACCCTGCCTCAAATGACCTTTTCAACGGTGGTGTATATCTGCGCGGCGGATTAACTCTGCACGCCTTACGCCTCGAAGTTGGAGACGATGCCTTCTTTGAAATTATCCGCACCTATTACGACCGCTATAAATTCGGCAATGCTGTTACAGAAGACTTCATTGCTGTTGCAGAAGAGATCAGCGGAAAAGACTTGGACGATTTCTTTACCGCCTGGCTCTACGACGAAGAACTCCCAGATCTTCCATAGGATAAAAGAGACAGTCACCTCAAAGGTGACTGTCTCTTTTTACGGCTCTACCTTAACGGAAATCTGACTCGGCGCTTCCAACCTTTACCCACCCGATAACATTATTCGCACAATAGGCGTCAACCCGGCAAAGAAAAACTCCACGGCAATGACCATCACGATCAAGCCCATTAGTCGCAGCATTACCTTGTTTCCATTCTCTCCGATCACACGTGTCACTTGTTTTGCTCCAAGCAACAAAAGATAGGTAAAAAGCAAAATCGCGAGGATCACTCCCAGCACAATACCTTGTTCCACCATGGTGTCTGCCTCGTTCATCAAAAGGATGGCATTTGTGATCGCGCCCGGACCGCAGATGATGGGAATTCCCAACGGCGTGATGGAAATATCGTTGATATATTCGTGGTTGGTCTCATCATCGAACTGGGTCCGTGTGAGGCGGGCTTGCAGCATTTCGTAGCCCATAAAGAAAAAGATCACACCGCCCACCACCCGCAGACTGTCCACCGAAATGGAGAAGAAGCGGAATATCCATTGACCGGTCAACGCAAAAGTAAGCAGAATGAGGAGCGAAGTGAAGGTCGCTTTGCGGGCTACACGGTGCGATTCCTGCGGTGACAATTTCGAAGTCATCGCGGTGAAGACGGGCACAACCCCAATTGGGTTAACCATGGTGAACATGGAAATGAAACTGAGCAGAGCAAATTCAAATAGTGGGGATGCGGTCATGGTTCTCCTGAAACGAGATTGATTAGATTTTACTCATTTTAGAAGTAATACAAAACCCATTTCAGGATCTTCCTGCGACTAAATCTAATATGAAGCAAAATCCCGGCGACCCAAGGGGAGAATCTCTGCTGCCTGCATTGCTCAGACGGTATGGTATTTTGCGTGTCACGATCGGGGTGACCTTGCTTTCGATCGTGTCGTCTGCGACAATTACGTCTTTGTTGCTCTATTATCAAGAAGGCATCATTTCAGCAACTGGAATTTTGATCTCGGTCGTTATTCCACTTCTACTTGTTCCCATCTCTGCCTACAACAATTACACCCTTGTTAACCGCCTCGACATGGCAGAGGAACGTCTGCGCCGCCTCTCCAACACTGATGAGCTGACAGGTGTATTTAACCGGCGTTACTTCTTCGACCAGGCTGTTCGTGAGTTTGAACGTGCCAAACGTTATGATCGCAAATTTTCGATTGCCATTTTGGATTTTGATAATTTCAAAGATATAAACGACATTTTTGGTCACCTGGCTGGTGATGCTGCATTAATACATGTGGCGCAGGTTTGTCTTTCTGGACTTCGCCAAATGGATATCTTTGCCCGCTATGGTGGAGACGAATTCATTTTCCTCTTCCCAGATACGAACGCTCAACAGGCAAAGGAATGCCTCGAACGTATCCTTGATCATATCAAGCGTTCCGATTTTCATTATGCCGGGCATTCCATTACCATCCGTACCAGTATGGGGGTTTCCACTTTTCGCGAAACCATGACAGATCTGAACTCCCTCATGCGTGAGGCGGACTTTGCGCTTTATTCAGCCAAACATCAGGGCGGGATGCGTGTCATTGCGCACCGCACCTTGACAGAAGTCTGATTCCGCAGATAATAACCGCATCAAGGCTGTGACAGAGGAAAGTAGGCTGATGGAAGCCGCCAGAGATGTGCAAAGCAGTTGGTGAAATTGCACTCGACCGAACCCAGTTGAAGTTCCCTCTCGAGCCGTTCAGGTGAATGACATTCTAGTAGTCTGAACCGCAATCCCAGCGTTATCGGGGAAGCCGATGTTAGTCGGTGCTAAGTGGCGCACGAAGTGTGCAATTTGGGTGGTACCACGGGAATCTTCCTCCCGTCCCATTGTGGACGGGAGGTTTTTATTTTTTTGGACAATAGACCGCAGACGATGGACAATGCAATATGGTCAATCGTCCATCGTCAATGGTCAGACCTTGGAGGCATGTATGCAAGACAAATTAAACGAGATCGAAAAAGCCGCGCTCGCTTCACTGGCGGAGGTCAATGACCCAGCCGCGGTGGAAGCGTGGCGTGTGACCCACCTTGGGCGCAGTTCGGAATTGATGGGAGTCTTTTCCGGCTTGGGCAAACTCTCGAAAGAGGAGCGACCCGCTGTCGGTCAGGCTGCGAACCGTGTCAAGGTGGCGCTTGAGGCTGCGTTGGAAGAAAAAGCCGCAGCGGTGAAACAAGCCGCGTTGGCGAAATCCCTCGCTGAAGAAAAATTGGATGTGACCCTGCCTGGGCGTAACAAACACGTTGGGCGTTTGCATCCGTCCACGCAGCAGCTGCGCCGCGTGTTGAGCATTTTGGCGGAGATGGGTTTTCAGGTGTTCACCTCGCGCGAAGTGGAAACGGACGAATATAACTTCCAGCATTTGAACTTCCCGCCGCATCACCCCGCGCGTGATATGCAGGATACGTTCTTTATCGAAGCCGAAAATCGCGGTGACAATCCCATCTTGATGCGCACGCACACCTCGCCGGGACAAATTCATGCCATGCGATATTTCGCTGCGACTGACCCGAACAACCCGCCTCCTATTCGTATCGCTTTGCCGGGTATGTGCTTCCGCTATGAACAGATCACAGCGCGTTCGGAAGTGCAGTTCAATCAAGTAGAAGGACTCGCGGTTGGCAAGAACATCACCTTCGCCGACTTGAAAGGCACCATCGCAGATTTCGTTCGCCGCATGTTCGGTGAAGGTGCGCGTCTGCGCTTCCGCGCTTCGTACTTCCCGTTCACAGAACCGTCCGCCGAAGTGGACGTGGAATGTTTCGTGTGTGGCGGCAAGGGCTGCCAGGTCTGCAAGAACTCGGGCTGGCTTGAAATTCTCGGCTGCGGCATGGTTCACCCCAATGTGTTGATTGCAGGCGGCTACGACCCGAAGGTCTACTCTGGCTACGCCTGGGGTATGGGACCTGAACGTCAGCTCATGCTGCGCAACAAAGTCGGCGACATCCGTTACTTCTGGGGTAACGATGTGAGGTTCTTGGAGCAGTTCTAGTTTTTACCGCAAAGAGCGCAAAGAACGCGAAAAAAGATGAAAGAAGAAAGAAACTTGGCGATCTTAGCGTGCTTGGCGGTTGAAAAGAGGAAATAACTATGAAGATACCTTTATCTTGGTTAAAAGATTTCATTGATTTGAGCGGACTGTCTGTTGAAGATATCGCCCGTAAGTTGACCCTCGCTGGTATGGAAGTGGACGAGATACTTTACGTCGGCTTGCCCATGCCTGTCTATAAAGAAGGCGAGAAGCACGAGTTCAAGACCAACGGCATCGGCTGGGACAAGGAGAAACTTGTCGTGGCGGAGATCCGTGAAGTGAAAGCACATCCCAATGCCGACAAGTTGACTTTGCTTGACTTGTACGATGGTCAGCAAGATCAGGTCGTGCTCACGGGCGCGCCGAACATCTTCCACCTCAAAGGCACAGGTAAACTGGATAAGCCCATGAAAGTGGCGTACGCAAAAGAAGGCACCACGCTCTACGACGGTCACGCCGAAGGTCAGGTCTTGATGACGCTCAAGCGCGCCAAGATCCGCGGCGTGGACTCGTACTCGATGGTCTGCTCTGAAAAGGAATTGGGCATCACCGAAGAAAGCGACGGCATCATCATCCTCGACGATGACGCGCCTGTGGGCATGCCGCTCGCAGATTACATCGGCGACGCTGTGCTCGATATTTCCATCCTGCCGAATATGGCACGCAATGCGAATGTCATCGGCATTGCGCGTGAATTGGCGGCGATGCTGGGCAGAGAGTTGAAGAAGGGCAGTAACCAGTTATCAGTTACCAGTGGACAGTCGGTGAAGGAGTTGGTTGAAATAGAAATCACCAACCCCGAACTCAACCCGCGCTTTGTCGCTGGTCTGATCCGCTACGTGGATATCAAGCCCAGCCCATATCAAATTCAACGCCGCCTCAAACTTGCGGGAGTACGTCCCATCAACAACGTGGTGGATGCGACCAACTACGCCATGCTCGAGTTTGGCGAGCCGCTGCATGCTTTCGATTACGACGTGCTCAAGCAACGCGCTGGCAATAAGAAAATCAAGATCATCACTCGCGCCGCGAAAGATGGCGAGAAACTCAAGACTCTCGACGGCAATGAGCGCACCCTCACTGCGATGAACGTGCTTGTTTGCGATGAGAAAGGTTCACTTTCTCTCGCAGGTGTGATGGGTGGCGCTGAGTCCGAAGTGAGTGATACCACCAAGAACATCCTGCTCGAAGGCGCGGCGTGGAACTTCATCAACATCCGCCGCACGGCGAAGCAGCACAACCTGCCTTCCGAAGCCTCGTTCCGTTTTTCGCGTGGCGTACATCCTGCCATGGCAGAAGGCGGCGTGAGCCTCGGCTTGAAATACATGGCGGAGTGGGCTGGTGGCGCAGTTGCCCCCGACCTCGTGGATGCGTATCCGCTTCCGCCGAAAGATGCAGTGGTCGAGATCACCGTCAACGATGTGAAGCGCTGGCTCGGTATTGACCTCACTCTCGAAAAAACTGCCGAACTTCTCAAACGCCTTGAATTCAAATGCGAAGTGAAGGGCGATAAACTCCAAGTCACTTCTCCCAACCATCGCATGGATATTGGCGAAGGTGTCGTCGGTGTTGCCGACGTGCTCGAAGAAGTTGCCCGCAGTTACGGCTACGACAACATTCCAACCACCACCATGGCAGATGCGCTCCCGCCGCAGGTTGGCAACCCCATCCACGAATGGGAAGAACATCTTCGTGACCTGCTCGTCGCGCTCGGCTTGCAGGAAGTCGTATCCTATCGCATGACCTCGCCCGAAAAAGAAGGTCGTATCGCCAGGCACGATGAATACGTCCGCCTTGCGAATCCCATCGCGCCCGAAAAGAGCGTCCTGCGCCGCAGCCTCGTCGCCTCCGTGATCGACTCGCTTGAGAAGAACATCCGTTACAGCGAAGCCTTCTCGTTCTTCGAGATCGGTTCGGTCTTCATGCCGCACAAAAATGAACTCCCCGACGAGCCGCGTAAACTCGCCATTGCGATGACAGGTCTGCGTGAAGCGACAGCATGGGATGTGAAGGACTCTCCGACACTGGACTTCTTCGATCTGAAGGGACGCATCGAACTCATGTTGAGCGGGTTGCGCCTCACAAACATCACCTACACTGCGACAGATTCCTACTCCCACCTGCACCCAGGCAAAGCCGCCGAAGTCAAAGCAGGTGACAAGGTCATTGGCACGTTCGGTGAAATGCATCCGCTGGTGAAGGAGCAATACGAGTTGGGCGACTCGCCCGTCCTCGTTGCCGAGTTCGACCTCGACACCATGCGCGCCATCTCCCCGACGTATGGCATCAAGACCATCCCTGAGACTCCGCCCATTTACGAGGACATCGCCCTCATCGTGGATGAATCAGTGAAGGCTGAAACCGTCGAAGCGCTGATCAGGCAAACAGGCGGAAGAAGCGTGACCAACGTCCGCTTGTTCGACCTGTATCGCGATGAAAAGATCGGTGAAGGCAAGAAATCCCTCGCCTATGCGTTGACCTATCAAGCCGAAGACAAAACCATGACCGACGCTGATGCCGCCGCCATCCGCAACAAGATCGTCAAACGGCTGGAAAAAGAAGTCGGCGCGAAGCTTAGAAGCTAGAATAGTACCAACGGGATGCAGGCTTATGCTTGCATCCCGTTTTTATTAGACGTATACTGAGATATACTAATTTATAGGAGAAATTGATGAATAACAAAAATACTGGTTTGATCGCTACGATTGCTGCCGTTGTTTTGTGTGGCTGCCCTGGCTTGTTTATGTGTTTGTTTGGTGCCATCACCGCCACTGGCAACGGAACCTTTAACGATTCTTCGTTGCCCCCTTCAGTTGGCATTGCGTTAGTCTGTGTTGCCTTGATCTTTATCCTTATTCCTGTTGGCGTTGGTTTCTTCACCATGCGCAAGAAGCCTGCAGAAGCTGTAGCTGCTCCTGCGAGCAACGATCAGACTCCCCCTACTGCTTAAGTTCAAAAAAATCCTCCGAATTTCTCGGAGGATTTTTTTTCTAATTTACTGTAACCGTCAATTCCATTCGACAGAAGCCATTCTTACCGACATTGATCTGCCAGAAAGTGGGGTACATGCCCGGTGAGGATGGCGTTTGCATATCCACGGTCAATTCCACAGTAGTGCCAGGGGGGATGGTTGCTGGAAAGTCGTATATGGATTGCAGGTGCAACTTCTCGCCATCGATATATCGATAATCTGTGCTGCCTCCATCCCATGTGGATTTTCCGATATTGGCAATAACCCATTTTGCGGTGAACTTCGTGGAGATAGGCAATGTCACCTTCGGTTCTATGGAAAGGATCTGGCAGTCAAACTGCTTCGAAGAAACGCCAAGCGGGATCTGTGTAGGCGGTATGATGCTGGTTGGAAGAATAAAAAGGAACGTTGCCGTTGGTGTTGCCGTTGGAAAAGGTGTATTGGTAGGGATCGTTGGTGTGGCAGTTGGCGGCGAATTGACCGCAGTTTGGGTGGCGGCCGCTCCTGCTGTTAGAACGATCGCAGTTAGCGGGGCGTTTGGGTCAAGGGTGGGAAGAGGTGCAGGGGCAGATCCTAATGTTGGCATACATGCCAACATTAGGAGTATCGAAATGATCAATAAGATGGTTCTGTTACTGCGCCGTTGCATGGAAATTCCCGTTTTATTACTTTACGTTGATCGTTACATAGCCATAGCACATCGGGCCATCGACCAGCCAGGACATGAAGTAGGAGCCGCCCTTTTTGGGTGTAGTTGCGTCTACTTCCACGATGACGCTTTCGCCAGGCTTGAGTTGCTTGCCAAACTCTATTCGGTTGAAGTTTGCAAAATTTGCGCCGCCAACATATTTCATATCTACACTGTCGTACCAGGTCGCAGTACCAGTGTTGGTGACACGCCACTTGATGTCAATTGCAATTCCACCGGGGAACAATTCATTTGACTTTGGTTTAAGAGTAACCGCTGAACATGAATATCTTGACTCGCTGGGTCTTGGAGTCGGAGTAAATGTTGGGAATACCGTTGCTGCAAATTGAAGGGCAACTTCGGCATCGGTCGGAACTTCTGCAGCTGGTTGAGTGGCTACAACTGCTTGCTCCTTGGCGGAGACAGTTAGCTGCACGGCTTGCTCGATCTGTCGATTGACCTGCATTGTTCCGGCAACAGCAGTATTGATCTGTGACTGCACATCGACAGTGGGCTGCTGGGAAGGCACGCAGGCAACCAACACGATTGCAAGAGATAGCACAATGAGCATCTTTTTCAGCATAATAAACTCCTTGATTTGAATAGACCTGACAGGAGAAAACCCCTGTCAGGTCTAAGTATATCAGCCCCTGTAAATTGGCGTATTAATCGTTGCTTGACTCGCCGGAGCCAATGCCCAGTGGCTTCCACTTGCTTTCATCCTTCAAGCGGTGCTGGATACCGTCGCGGTTGTGGAGTTCATCAAAACCATCGGGTTTAATGAACATTTCCTCCCCTTCGAGCAAGCCGGTGAGACCAGCCTGACCCGGTTCAGGGCGTTTGAGACCTTTGAACTTGGCTGCGTCTGAAGGAACATAATCGGTGGGTTCTTCATACGTGGTGATGTAGCCTTCGTAGTTGCGCAGCACGACCTTATGGTCAGACATGCTGATCATGTAATTCGGCAGGACGGGAATCTTGCCGCCGCCGCCGGGCGCATCCACGATGTATTGTGGCACGGCATACCCGGATGTGTGTCCGCGCAGACCTTCCATGATCTCGATACCTTTGCCTACCGGGGTGCGGAAGTGACCGGCGCCTTCAACAAGGTCACATTGATAGAGATAGTACGGGCGCACACGAATGCGTACGAGATCATGTACCAACTGGCGCTGAATGTGGACATCATCATTCACACCTGCCAGCAACACGGACTGATTCCCGACAGGAATGCCGGCGCGGGTGAGACGGTCGCAAGCTTCAGCGAGTTCCTTGCTGATCTCGTTCGAGTGGTTGACGTGAATGTTCATCCACAGCGGGTGGTACTTGGCGAGCATGTCCACCAATTCCTGGGTGACGCGCATCGGCATGAAGACCGGCACACGTGAACCAATACGGATGATCTCAATGTGTGGAATCTCGCGCAGACGGGAGAGCAATTCTTCGAGAATCTTCGGTGCGAGCACCAGCGGATCACCGCCAGAAAGCAAAACGTCTCGGACTTGCGGGGTGCGCTTGAGGTACTCGATCTGCATTTCGAACTCTTCGCGCTTGAAGGTCTGCCCTGGGTCGCCCACGATACGGGAGCGGGTGCAGTAACGGCAGTAAGAAGCGCACTGAGTCGTGACCAGCATGAGAACTCTGTCAGGATACCGGTGAACAAGCCCTGGCACGGGAGAGTGGCGGTCTTCTGCCAGTGAATCCTCCATCATGGCGGTGAAGGCTTGCATTTCCTCCGCACGCGGAATGATCTGCAGGCGGGTGGGGTCGTTCGGGTCTTCGGGGTCGATCAGGGAGATAAAGTAGGGCGTTACATCCACACGGAAGATGCCCTGTGTTTGCAGTGCTTTGCGTTCGCTGTCTGTAAGCGGGATGACTTTTTCAATATCTTCAGCCGTGTTAAGGCGGTTGGAAAGCTGCCAGCGCCAGTCGTTCCACTTTTCATCGGGAACATCGGCGTAAATCTTGGCGCGTTTGGAAACAAACTCGGTTTTCATGGTTCCTCCATTATTAATTGTAAATAGATCAGAACAACAGTAAGATAGCCGCTCACGTTGGAGGGTCGTGGTCAGGAAGATAGAACCCTGAGATCTTTGGCATGGACGCATTGTACGGGCAAACGAAACACGGGTCAACCTCGCTAAGTTTAAACGGTACAATTGAAAAAATAAGGAGAGCGACCATGACTGAGGAAGGCACTCACGGACTCTGGGGCGACCTGCACCGCCCCGATCTCACCCCCGAACAGACAGATTTGAGCGTTATTGGCATCCCATTTGACGGGCTTGCCAGCGCACGCAAAGGCGCGGCTCTCGCCCCCGAACGCCTGCGCTATTGGTCCAGGCATTTGACTCCCTTCAGTGAAGACCGCACCCGCCTGAAAGACATGACCATTTGCGATCTGGGCGATATTCTCATTACGAACCCCGAAGTGGACTATGTAAAAGTCCGTGAAAAAGTGGTTTCTCTGCCCAACATGCCGATCATTCTCGGCGGTGACCACTCGGTGAGCATTCCTGTTTTGCAGGCGCAGCGTGAACGTTACAAAGATCAACGCCTTGGTGTACTTTGGATCGACGCTCACCCAGACTTGTGCGATTTCTTCGATGGCTCACGTCTTTCGCATGCCAATACCATGCGCCGCGCACTTGAATTTGGCATTGAGCCATTTGATGTTTGTATGGTGGGGCTACGCTCGTGGGAAGACCAGGAAATTGACCTGATCGAAAACAGCGGTATTCACGTCTACACCGCCGCTGATGTTGCCGAACGGGGTATGCGCAAAATAGCCGACAGCGTGTACAACATCCTCAACGACTGTGATGCGGTTCACATCTCGCTCGACATTGACTGCCTGGATCCATCTGTTGCACCGGGTACGGGCATCCCTGAATTTGGCGGGCTCACTTCGCGTGATGTGCTGACGTTGATCAAATCCACACAGGATCTGTCTTTGGTTGGCTTGGATGTGGTTGAGATCGCCCCGCCGCTTGATCCCTCTGAATCGACGGTATTCGCTGGCTTGAAGATCATCATGGAATATGTTGCGGTGATGGCGAGGAAGAAACAGCAGAAAGGTTAAGATGCAGATCGAACTCGATAAACTTGAGATCATCCACAACCCGGCAGAGAATCGATTCGAAACCTGGGTGGATGGTCAACTTGCCAAACTCGATTACTCAGAAGAAGGCGATACCATTGTCATGATGCATGTCGGTGTGCCCTATGAATTCCGCGGACATGGGGTTGCAGGTGCGATCACCAAAGCAGGTTTGGAATACGCCAAAGCAAAATCCCTGCGGGTGATCCCCATGTGTTCGTACGTGGCAGCTTATATCCGCCGAAATCCACAGTATGTTGAATTAACCCGGAATAAAGACTCATAACCAGGCGATAGCGCTTTTATGAAAAACCTTGTTCCAAAATAGATATTGAATCGAAACTAAAAAGAACTCCGGCAAAAGCCGGAGTTCTTTTGTTGTGTAATTACACGAATTGTTCTTTATGAACATGTGCCTGCTGTATTAGATCAAGCACGATTCGTGCGGCAAATGAAACCACATCTGCGATGGGCGGTGAAAGTTCTTCACGAAACTCATGTACACGGATCGTAGTGATGCCCACTACTTCCACATCCTCCGGTAGTTTCGCTCCCATGCTTTTACCGAACTCGATCGCCTTTTGCAGTGAGGTATCATGCGCACTGGTCGTGTGATAAGCCGAATAATTGGGCAGTTCGTTTAATTTCATGATAAGGATCGAACCGGGTTGGTCATCGGTGTCGAATGCATCGATCAGTATCGCACGGTCGTACCCGATCAAGTGCTCCATCAACCCCAGCCCGCCTAGCGAAAGGCAGATCACATCGATCTTCCCTGCCTTATGCAACGGAAATTCCGGGAGTTGCTTTTGGATATCCTCCGCGACCTTCCATCCGACTCCATCGTCGCCAAGAATGGGATTGCCAAGCCCTACAATGATCGTTTTCATGGGATTGCTCCGCTTCTTTCTTAACCGGTGCCTGCTTCTACTTAACAGAACTGTTTCAACACTTCAATTGGATTCCCATCCGCATCCCGTATGGTGATCTCCAATGGCATTTGCCCAGGCAGGGAGTGAGTGGCACACCCAAAGCATGGGTCATAGGCGCGGAACGCCATCTCCACCATGTTGAGCAACCCCTCATTGACAACGCCATTCTTAATGAGATTCTCCGCTGCTTTCTTCGTGGACATTTGAATTGGGGCATAGTTGTTGGTGGTGCCTACAATGAGATTCGCCTGGGTCACACGCCCCAGTTCATCGGTCCAGTAGTGATGCGTGAGAGTTCCACGCGGCGCTTCGACGGTGCCAACTCCTTCTGTGGGTATTTCAGTCGGTTTGGTATGAACATCCGGTGATGTGATCTCTGGGTCGGTGACCAGTTCCACCCAGCGTTCGGCGGCGTAAAGTAATTCGATCAGGCGCGCCCAGTGGATGGCAAGGCGTTGATGCACGGGTTTGCCGCCCAGCGTTTTATAGAAACGGTCGTATTCTTCCTGTGCGCGTGGGGTTGTCATGCCATCTGCTGCGTTGAGTCTTGAGAGCGGAGTTGCCATGTACACACCCGAATCGATGCCATCCACAAAGCCTTTCCAACCGACGTTCTTGAGATACGGGAACTTGAGATAGGTCCACGGCTCGACGTGCTCGGCGATGTGTTGCATGTATTCGTTCGGCGCGTATTTGACAAACTCTTTGCCGTTCGGGTCCACGACTCGAACCTTGCCATCGTAGAAGTTGACCTTGTTGTTTGCATCCACCATACCCATTGAATAGGTATGATGGGTGTATACATCCCCGAGGATGAGGTCTACATACGTTTTGTTGCTGAGCACGATGTCATTGAATAGTTTCAGACTGAACTGCGCAAAATCCACCGCCCAATGTCCCATCTCTTCGATCTCTTGGCGTTGTTCTTTAGTGATGCCCTTGGTCATGCCGCCGGGAATGGACGTGCATGGATGCACTTTACGCCCGCCGATCATCTCAACCACTACATGACCATATCTGCGCATCTGAATGACCTTGCCTCCGATCTCCAACCCAACCTTGTGGATCACACCGAGGATGTTGCGTTCGGCAACAGGTGCATCGGGTCCCATCACAAAGTCCGGTCCGCCGAGGGCATAGAAGTGGGTGGTATGGTCAGTACAGTAGAACGCGGAGTAGAGTAATTCACGCAGCATCTTTGCGGTGCGCGGCGGATCAACGTGATAGACCGCATCCGCTGCTTTGGCTGCCGCCATGTGATGTGCTTCAGGGCATACGCCGCAAATACGATTGGTGATAAGCGGCATCTCTTCAATGGGGCGACCCACGACAAAACGCTCGAACCCGCGCAGTTCAGGAATCTGAAAATACGAGTTGGCAACATTGCCGTTATCGTCTAGAAATATCTCGATCTTGCCGTGACCTTCGAGCCGGGTAACAGGGTCGATGGATATGCGTTGGGTCATGGAAACTCCTTCGTGAAGAGTGAAACCTGAATTTTGTTGCTCAGGTTTCACTCTTCATTCTTAACGTTACACTTTATCCAACGGTGAAGCATCATCATGCAATTCCTTCACAAAATGGGCACGTGCTTCCACTTCCTCCATTTTGAGGGAGGCATACTGCGAGGCTTCCTGCATGATCTTCTTCACAAGCTTGGGCGGAAGTTTATTGAGGCTTTCCTGGGTGTATCCATGTTCTTTTAGATATTCGGCAATGAGAGCCTTTTCCAGTACTGCGTTGGGGTCTTCCGTGGGTTCAATATCATTGATCGGTTTGGTGTTCATCTTTACCTTCTTTCTTCTCTCATCTTTCTATCGGCACCATGAACTATTTCCCATTCATTTATCACTACTTACTTTCCATGCTTCTTTACTTGCCTTGAGTAGTGACCCAGCCAGGTTGAAACGATAGACCTGCCCGGTGGGGTCGGGGATGCCGTCTAAAATCCGTTCGATCTCTTCCGGTTCTTTCGCATCAATGACCGATGCAAAGGCGGTGATGAGCCGGGCACCATAATCCAGTACACCTTGAGCTGGTCCATAACAGCCAATGCATTGTGCTCCTGCATTCGGACAACGTGCGCTGCATCCGCTGCTCGTAGCGGGACCGTTGCATGGAATGCCCTGCTCAAGCAGACAAAGGTCCGGATCTGCTGGTGCAATATCTTGAATGCGCTTGAACTCGCGGATCATTTTTACATTTCTTGCGCGCGGACATTCATCGCATACTGTTGATGTGCCAATGCCGATGGTCGAGCCTTTTGGCGGGAGAGTGATCAGCCCATGCAGTGAGTCAATCACGATATCGAGCACTGCCGCGATCTGATGACTCTCCGGCGGGCAGCCTGGCATGTAGTAATCCACATCCACTACCTGGTCGAGCGGGCGTAGAACCTTTTCAAGTTTCGGAATATGCAATTCGCCTTCGGGTACATCGAACGAGACGCGCGGATATATTTCATGCGGATTGTCTGTGGTGATGGTATTGAACGCGGTATGAACGATCTCCCCAACCGGGCTGAGGTTTGCCAAACCGGGAATGCAGCCTTCGCAGGCACAAGACCCGAATGCGACCATGATCTTTGATTTCTGCCGCAGTAATTTGGCAATGTATTCATTCTCATCATTGCGGATTCCGCCATTGAACAATGTCAGCAAGATCGAGCCGTCTTCCATTGCTTCCACATCTTTGTACTTTGCATCCATGGCGACGGGCCAGAAGACCACCTCGAAGTTCTTATCCACTTCAAGGATCTTTTCGTGCGTGTTCAATACTGCGATCTCACAACCGCCGCAAGAGGCTGCCCAGTACATGGCGAATTTGGGTTTGATGTGAGTCATGCGGGCACCTCCTCTTTCGGACCATGGACGATGGACGGCTGACCATGGTCTGCGGTCTGTGGTTCATCGTCTGGTTGTCCCCAATGTAACGGACCCAACTTCCGTATCTCTTCCACAAATGCGGTCGTCTCTGCGGCGAACTTTGCACCTTCAGCGGCGCTTGCCCAAACCAACTTGACTCGTTCGGGTTCGATGCCCATGCCCGCGAGTACGCGCTTGAGTAAAAGATAACGGCGCAGTGCTTTGTAATTCTGCTCGATGTAGTGACACTCTCCGGGATGACAGCCGGTGATCATCACGCCGTCTGCGCCTTCTGAAAGGGCACGCAGCACAAAGGTCGGGTCGAGGCGACCGGAGCACATCAAGCGGATCAACCTCACATTCGGCGCGTATTTCATGCGAGCCGTACCGGCCAAGTCCGCGGCGCGATAGCTGCACCAGTTACAGGTGAAGCCGATGATGGTGGGTTCGAAGGTTGTATCGGTCATAAGTTCTCCTGACCGTGAAGAGTGAAGCGTGAAATGCAGATCACGGATCAACCTTCACGCATCACACCATCTCCAAATTCTTCAGCAACAACCCATCGATCTGTGCCAAGACCTGCTCGTTGCTGAACCCTGTTCCGGTAATTGCACCTGCCGGGCATGCCGCTACACAGGTGCCGCATCCCTGACACAATGCCGGGTTGATCTCGGTGACCTGATCGTCTTCGATGAAGGCAATGGCATTGTACGGACACAGCCCATTGCAGATCTTGCAACCCGAACATTTCGCTTTGTCCACACTTGCGCGGATTGGTTCCAGCGTAACTTCTTTTTGCAGGATCTTATCGAGCACTCTTGCCGAAGCCGCAGCACCTTGTGCCACACTCGATGGAATGTCTTTCGGTCCCTGTGCGCAGCCTGCAATGTAAATACCTTCGGTCATCGTTGCGATGGGATCGAGCTTTGGGTGTTTTTCAGTGAACCAGCCATCGGTGGAGCAGGAGATGCCGAAGAGTTTGCCAACTTCTTTTGCATCGCGACGCGGCTGCAATCCGCTCGAGAGGATGACCATATCAACCGGGATGCGTCTTTGCTTGCCTGCCAGCGTATCTTCCACTTGAATGATGAGTTTTCCTTTTTCGTTGGAGTGCCGCGCCGCATCAGTGACCTCTGCCACTTTGCCGCGCACAAAGAGAGTGCCTTCTTCCAGCACACGTTGATAGAACTCATCGTAGGCTTTATAAGCCGTACGCATGTCGATGTAGAAGTTGTAAACCGTTGCGCCCGTCCGTTCGTGAACGAGATGCGCGAACTTCAATCCCTGCATGCAGCAAATGACCGAGCAATAGTTGTTGAAGTTCCGGTCGCGTGAACCAACGCAGTGAATAATGCCCACGCTCTTCGGCACTGTCTTGCCATCGCGCAAAACAATTTCGCCGCTGGTTGGTCCGGCTGCGTTGGAGAGACGTTCAAATTCCAGGCTCGTGAAAACGTTCGGCAAACGTCCGTAGCCATAGTTGCTTACTTTACGTGCATCGAACAGGTCATACCCCGTAGCAAGGATGATGTTGCCAACATCCACGTTCATGAACTCATCCTGCTGATTGAAATCGATCGCACCGGTGGGGCAGAACTTCTCGCACGCTTTGCAGGTACCTTTGATGAAGTAAGTGCAGTTCTCTTTATCCATCACTGGGAATTTGGGAACGGCTTGTGCGAATGGCGTGTAAACCGCTTTACGATATCCCAGCCCGGCTTCATAGATATCGTCGATCACTTTCTTCGGACACTTTTCCTGACAGATACCGCAGCCTGTGCATAAATCTTCTTTGATGAAGCGTGACTTTTTCTTAATGGTCACATGGAAGTTACCGACATAACCAGTTACCTTTTCCACTTCACTCCAGGTGAGCAATGTGATGTTGGGATGAGTTCCCGCTTCGACCATGCGCGGCGTGAGAATACAAGCGGAACAATCCAGAGTGGGGAAGGTCTTGTCGAACTGCGCCATGTGCCCACCAATGGAAGGTTCACGTTCAACTAGATATACATGGAAGCCCCCGTTCGCAATCTCCAATGCCGCCTGGATTCCCGCAATGCCGCCGCCCACCACCAACGTGTTCGGGTTGATCGACACTTTGAGCTCTTCCAACGCCTGATTCTCGATCACTCTGGACACCGCGCCTGATACCACTGCCTTGGCTTTTGCCGTCGCCACAGCCTTGTCGGTGTGTACCCACGAAACCTGCTCGCGAATGGATGCCAATTCCACCAAGTATGGATTCAGCCCTGCATTCTTCGCCGCAATGCGAAAGGTCTTCTCGTGTAAATGAGGCGAACAAGCCGCAACGACGATACGGGTCAAGCCAAGTTCTTTGATATCTTTCTCAATTAACTCCTGCCCCAAACTCGAACACATGAACTTGTACTCGCGTGAGACCACCACGCCTTGCTTGCCAAGTTTCTCTTCCGCCCACTTGGCAACATCCACCACATCAACCGTTCCTGCAATGTTCGAGCCGCAATGACAGACATAAACACCAACTCGTTCGGTCATTTGACGACCTCCTTCCCCTCATGCTTGGTCCAGCGGCGCGGCATGGGCAGACCTTCATTCTTCTTTTTGGGAGCGGCAGGTTCCTGTGTAACTGGAACTTCCACGCCAATGTGTGCCATTGCATTTCGCGAACTGACCAACTCCACACCAATGCCCAATTCCTTCGGATCCCTGCCAAATGCCAAGCCCATCAACTGCGTAAAGAACAGGATCGGCATGTGATAGTCTGTGTGGAAGTAATGATTCATCTCGTTCTGATACGCGTCGATGTTCATCTGACACATCGGACAAACGGTTGCCATCATCTGGGCACCACGGTCATCAGCGTCGGCAATGAGGCGGCGGATCAGTTCGAAGGCGGTTTCCGGTCCAATCTGGGTCATGTGTCCGCCGCAGCATTCCGTCGTAAGCGGATAGTCGATCACATCTGCGCCCAGAGCTCGCAGCAGATCATCCAACTCGGTGGGGTGTTCATGGTCTGACCAGCGATGCTTGTAATCGGGGCGCGGTAACATGCAGCCCATGTAGGGAGCCACGCGCAAGCCTGTTAGCGGTCGCACCACTTTACTGCGGATCGTTTCCACACCCACGTCATAAACGAGGACATCGATCAAATGCCGCACGTCCAGGGTTCCAGGCGTGTACTGCAATCCACCTGCCTGTAGCGCCTCGTTGACCTTTGCTCCCAGCGACGGACGTTCCTGCATGTAATAGTCTGCTTTGGCTAGGTTGAGATAGCAAGCCGAACAGGGGGCAACAACGGTGCGAGTGCTGCCTGATCCGTTCGCGTTATTTTTTTGTTTGGCTGCCAGCGCCAAATTCCGCGCGATGAGTGAATAAGCCGGAATGAGGTTGATGCCTAAATACTCTGTCGCGCCGCAGCAGTTCCAATCGTCGATCTCTTCAAAGGTCAGTTCAAGCGGCTCAAGGATCGTGTTAAGCGACTCCATATATGCCTTCGCGCTGGATTCCATGGAGCAGCCCGGGTAGAAAAGATATCTGTTCATGAGGTCAACTCCAGGGTCTTAGCGTGGTCAAGAATGGTCGTAAGTTGATCCATATGCTTGATCTTCTTTGGCATGATGGACATACGCCCCTTGCTGATCATCCCAAATCCCATTGGCATCATGCCGGGCAGTCGCAGCGGAAAATGCTTCAGATAATGGCGAGACGCCAACCCCAACTCGTAACTTCGCCCAAAGGTTTCAACCATGTCTACAAAGGTTTGCGAAAAATGCGGTGCGGTCGAATCGCTGTACAACTTCGCCTGGATGGCCATACCTTTAAGGGTGTACATCACATCCGCAATATGAACTTCTTGCGGGCACCTCACCACACAGTGATAGCACGAGACGCATATCCATGGTGTGTTGCTTCTCAACACTTCCTCGCGCATGCCTGCCCGCAGCATCGCGAACAACATGCGCGGGGTATGGTCCATGTCCTGAGCCACAGGGCAAGACCCGCCGCACGTCCCGCATTGGATACACATCTCCAAATGCGAAACACCCGCCGTTTTCATGCTGACTTCGTGCAATAGGGAAAGATCTTCCTCGCGGTTCAAACCCGCTCGAACTCGTTCATCCGTCATGTGGGGCATACATGCCTCCGTGCTACAACTCATCCAACCAGTTGCTGCTCGGCATGACCGCAGCCATCCATTCGCAGTATGAAACCATACCCCCATAATCATTATTGAACGATGGTGTATACAATTATAGTAATGAACATAATGACACAATCCTGACAAACATCCCAACAAAGGGATACAATTTTGACCATGAATCTCTTTGATCGATTTGAGCAAAATGTCCATGTTCATCCCAATAAACCTGCCTTCATAAATTTCCATAAACGAAAATGGAAGACGCTCACTTATCAGAACATTTTTGACCAAACCCAACGCTTCCTTCGCGGACTTGAAGCTGGTCCGCTTACCTCGGGCCTTACTGCCGCCTTATTAACTCCCCCCAGCCCGGAGTTCTTCCCCTTTGCCCTCGCTTTGCTCAAATTTGGCATCGTCCCGATCCTTGTGGAACCTGCGCTTGGGATCAAAAAGATCGGCGAAATCTACGCAGAAGCCAAACCTGATATTTTCGTGGGCAACGGGTTGACCCATGCTTTGAGAATGATCTTTGGTTGGGAAAGGGAATCGGTGAAATACAACCTGACGATAAGAAAAGTCGAAGGTCGAAAGTCAAAGGTCGGTCCATCGTCCATCGTCCATCGTCCATCATCCGAACCTGCCGCCATCATCTACACCTCTGGCTCGACAGGTCTGCCCAAAGGCGCGATATATACCCAGGACAATCTCGCTGCTCAACTCGACTTGTTGAAAAATACCTTCCAGATCACCTCCGACGAAATTGACCTCCCTGCCTTCCCGATCTACGCTCTGATCGACCTTCTGCTTGGCGTCACATCTGTTATCCCTGATATCTCATTCCCCGTACCCGGCAAAACGGATGCCGCTAAAGTGATTGACGCGATCCAAAAATTCAATGTCACCAATATGTTTGCATCGCCGGTCGTACTAGACCTTCTTTCCTCTTTCGCGGAGAAAAACCCTTTAGCATCCCGCCCCATTATTCTTCCATCTCTCAAACGCATCATCACCGCAGGTGCACCCGCGACGATTGACCTGCAAAAACGTTTCCGCCATTTGCTGGCAGACCAAACGGCTCTCTTCGGCATTTACGGCGCGACAGAGTCCCTGCCAATTGCAAAGGTCGAAAGCCGTGAGGTATTTGCCTTGGAAGAAAAAACTCGCAATGGCGCAGGCATTTGCCTGGGCAAGCCCATCGAAGGCGTGACGATACGCATCGTTCCCATCACAGACGAGCCGATCGAAAAATGGCAGGATTCGATCACAGTGAAGCCGAATGTTGTTGGCGAGATCTCAGTTCAAAGCGCAGCCACGACGCGGGGCTATATCCATAGAGAAGATGCGAATAGAATTTCGAAGATCGATTTACGCGAAGGGATTATCCACCGCATGGGGGACGTGGGTTATTTCGATGAAGAAGGCAGGTTGTGGTATTGCGGACGGAAATCGCACCGTGTACAGACAAAGGATGATGTTTTATTTACCGAACAAATTGAAAATATGTTCAATGCACATCCGCATGTTTTCCGCACAGCTCTCGTTGGCGTGAAGGGTGAGCCTGTGCTTTGGATTGAATTACAAAAGGGGGTAAACATGGGGAAAGAGAAAATCATTCTTGAGCTTAAAGCTCTTGTTGCCTCACACCCCCAAGCCTCACGGATACAGACTTTTCTCTTCTTAAAAAAATTTCCCACCGATGTCCGTCATAACTCCAAGATCATCCGTGAGAAATTAACCGAAATGGCAGATCAAAAACTGATTACCCGGTACTGATCACTTGCTTTTCGCGCTTGAACCTCTTGCGATAAGTGAGCCTTTCAAAATAACTGTCTTTGGCGAGCGGCTCGGTTCTTGAATGCGTTGAAAGAGCAGTTCGGTTGCTGTACGACCGATCTCTTCCGTTGGCTGGGCAATGACGGTAATGGGCGGATCCACCAATGCGCCCCAGGTGGTTTCATCGAACCCAACAACAGCGACATCACTTGGAACCTTCAACTTGCTGTCTCGAGCAGCTTGATAGACACCGGCTGTGAGCATACTGTTACTGGTGAAGATCGCATCAGGACGTTCTGGCTGGTTAAGCAGCGCCATGCTGGTTTCATATCCTTGCTGAATTCGTGGTGCAATGAAATGTGCTGCTACCGGGGTCAGGTGATGGTCTTTGATCGCCTTGTGAAAGCCACGGCTGCGTTCTTGACCCGTGGTACTGGCATCACCGAACAAGCCAGCTAATTTTTTGTATCCATTGTTAATGAGATGTTCGGTCAATTCGTATGCTGCAGCGACGTTATCCAACAAGACCATGTCCACATCGCTCGAGTCTACTGCGCGGTCGATGATGACAAAGGGCATCTTCTGGTTGTAGGTTTGTGAATTGATATTGAACTGATGAGTGGGGGAGAAAATAACACCTGCCACGTTTTCATCGTACAAGAGGTTGAGATAAAGCTCTTCCTTTTCGGGATTCTCATCGGTGTTGCACATCAACACCGAGTAGCCTTGTTCATAGGCGGCATCTTCCACAGCGCGCCCAATGGCGGTGAAGAAAGGGTTACGAATATCTGAAACGACCAGCCCGATCTTTGCGCTTTTTTGAGCGCGTAAACTGCGGGCGATCAGGTTGGGACGATAATTTAAATCTGTGACGGCTTTCAGAACGCGGTCACGAGTTTCAGGTTTGATGGGGGCGTTATTGGCAAGCACACGGGAAACAGTAGCAGTGGATACCCCCGCGGCTTTAGCGACATCTTTGATGCTGGTCATGGGCGGATTATACCATTTTGGTGTAACATTAATGAAAACGATTACCTAATTTGTGGGTTATAACGAGTGTAATCATACTTTGTATTGCCGAAAACGACGAAAATTAGCCTGATTTTGCAATAATTCATACAATATAAGAGTCTGACCTTGCAAGAACCTTGACAGTAAATATGTAATCGTTTACACTCGCGCCAATAATCAGACTTTCCAACCAAAAACCCACATTTACCTGCTTGAAATGCAATGCCCAAATTTACCAATAGGCACTCTCAGCCAAATAGAAGTTGATTAGTTTTTTGGAGCAATACAGTTCTTTCAAAATGGTTACTTGGCGGCAAGCAGATTGCTGCCTTTGTGATGTGGAAGAGAAACTACATCCTTCCACCTGTATCAAGCCTGAATCTTTCAGGTGAATTCATAAATCCTATAAGGAGATGAAAGATGAAAGAAAGATTGCAGCAATTTGGTGGGTTTTTGGCAGGAATGGTCATTCCCAACATCGGTGCGTTGCTTGCCTGGGGTTTGATCACTGCCTTCTTCATTCCAGTCGGCTGGCTCCCGAACGAAAAGTTCTCTGCGCTTGTTGGCCCGATGATCACGTACCTGATCCCTGTGTTGATCGGTTACACCGGCGGTAAGCTGGTACAGGGTGATGTGCGTGGTGGCGTGATGGGTGCTGTAGCTACCATGGGTGTCATTGTTGGCGCTGAGATCCCCATGATGTTGGGCGCCATGATCGTCGGTCCTCTTGGCGGTTGGGCGATCAAGAAGTTGGATGATGCTCTTGAAGAGAAGATTCCGGTCGGCTTTGAGATGCTTTACAACACCTTCTCGATCGGTATTCTTGGTATGATCCTGGCTTTGATCGCAAACGTAGCGATCGGACCTGTCGTTGTGGCTTTCAGCAATGCTGCTGGCGCTGCTGTGGATTGGCTCGTCAATGCAAGACTTCTGCCTCTCGCTGCGATCATTATCGAACCTGCCAAGATCCTCTTCTTGAATAATGCCATCAACCACGGCGTGTTGGGTCCTCTAGGTGTGACGGCTGCTGCAGAGAGCGGACGCGCGATCCACTTCCTGCTCGAAACAAACCCCGGCCCCGGCTTGGGCTTGCTGATCGCCTTCTACATTGCTGGTAAAGGCATGCTCAAAGACTCATCCACCGGCTCAATGATCGTCCACTTCTTCGGTGGCATTCACGAAATTTACTTCCCCTACGTTCTTGCCCACCCCATTATGGTCTTGGCCGTTATTGCTGGTGGTGTTTCTGCCGATCTGTGGTTCACGATCACGAATGCAGGCTTGGTTGCAACTCCCGCCCCTGGCTCGATCTTCGCTTATCTTGCAGTAACCCCTCCCGGACAGCACTTTGCGGTTTTGACCGGCGTGTTGATCGGTGCGGTCGTTTCTGCAGTGGTGGGTGTGCTTCTCCTGCGCGTAAACCCAGTGCCTGAGGAAAAGGCTGGAGAATAATTGTCCTTCGACATAGAAATCCTGTCGAAACAAATGGACTGAACCGGATACAGTTGAAAACAGCAGATGCGGAACGCTATAATGAATATCGTACCCCGCATCTGCTGTTTCACTTGAAAAGGAGAATATAAAATGTCCAAATCGATCTCTGCTGCCCAGGTTAAGACTGTCATTTTTGCTTGTGAAGCTGGAATGGGCTCCAGTTTGATGAGCGTCAATTCTCTCAAGAAAAAATTGAAGGCTGCGCAGGTTGCCGATGTGAATGTGATTCATAAGCCTGTGCGTGAAATTCCCGCCGATGCACAACTGGTCGTGGTCCATAAAGGGCTTGCCAAGTCTGCGGCTGTGAAGGCGCCGAACGCTGTCATTGTGGCATTCAATCATTTTTTGAACGACCCCATCTTTGATAATTTGATCAAAGCCTTTGTTGAGAAAACCGATATCACAGGCACGGACCTGTAGCCATGTCCATACTTTCCAAAGAAAGAATTCAGCTTAATGCTGTTGCTACTGATCGCACCAACGCCATTCGTAAGGCTGGAAATTTATTGGTGAAATCGGGTTGTGTCTTGCCAGAGTATGTGGGTGGAATGCTGAAACGCGAAGAGAGCATGTCCACATATTTGGGGAGCGGGGTTGCCATTCCCCATGGTATCTATGAGAACAAAGAGCATGTATTGCAGACAGGTATCTCTGCTTTGCAACTACCCCAGGGTGTGGAATGGGATGAGGGCGGCGAACCTGTTTATCTGGTGATCGGCATCGCGGCATCCGGTGATGAGCATGTGGGTGTGTTGGCGAGCCTGGCCGAAGCCATCGAGGATGAAGCCATTTTGAATGAATTGCTACACACCTCAGACCCGGAAGTTATTTTGAAACATTTAGGCAAGGAACCTGTTGAGTAGATCTGTTTAAGAGTTGAAAGGTTTCATTGCCGCAGAATGGAGTTTCGTCATGAAGCAATTGGAGATCACGATCAACAATGAGACCGGGCTGCATGCACGCCCAGCAAAGACGTTGGTGAATCTCGTAAAACAGTTCAAGTCAGATGTTGTCATCTGGCACGGGGAAAAGAAGGCGAACGCCAAAAGTTTGATATCTGTATTAACGTTGGGGGCATCGAAGGGAAGTCAGCTCAGGATCGAAGTCAAAGGTGAGGATGAAGAAACCGCTGCGGCTGAGATCGAAGCGGCAATTCTATCCGGCTTGGGCGAAGGCGAGACAGCCAGCGAATCCCAGCATAAAGCACCTGCGAGTTCCGCACCGAAAGTGGAAGAAACCCCCGTTGAAAGTAAACCCGTCAAAGCGAATATGCTGAAAGGCGTGGGCGCCGCCCCGGGCATCGCCATCGGTCCTGTGTACCAATTCCAGCATCAGGAAATTCCCATCAATGAAATGTCTGATGGGCTGCTTCTGGGTTGGGAGAGCCTGCAGGATGCGCTGGCGCGGGCGCGTGAACAACTCAGCAAATTGAATCACCAAATGATCGAAAAGGGACTGAAAGCTGAAGCCGCGATCTTCGATGCTCATCTTGGTTTGCTTGAAGACCCTGAATTGACCGAGACGGTCCATGAACGGATCCAAAAAGGGCAGGATGCGTTGAAAGCCTGGAAGGAAACCATCGAGGATAGCGCTGTGGTCGTGGCAGCATTGAATGACCCGATCCTCTCTGCGCGGGCGGATGACCTGCGTGATGTAGGCAGGCGTGTGTTGAAGATCATGGTAGGTGCAGAGGACAAAGCCGATTCATTGCCGGATAAACCAGTGGTCGTCGTCGCCCGCGAGCTTTCCCCCTCTGATACTGTCTCGTTCAATAAAGATTTTGTACTGGGCTTTTGTATCGTCAATGGCGGACCGACCTCACACACCGCGATCCTCGCGCGGGCGTTGGGCTTGCCCGCCATTGTCAGTGTGGATGAGTCTGTGTTGAAGTTGGAAACTGATTCGTATATCGTCATCAATGGCAGCGATGGGATGGTGACATTCAATCCCTCGCCGGAAGAATTGCAGTCCGCTGAGCAGGAAAGAAATATCTGGCTGGAAAAACGCCGCCTCGCGTTGGAACAGGCGAATGCACCCGCCATCACAGCGGACGGTCATGAAGTGGAAGTGGTCGGGAATGCGGGGTCACTCGCAGATGCAGAAAAAGCGTTGAAGATGGGCGCGGCAGGCATCGGGTTATTAAGAACCGAGTTCCTGTTCCTCGAACGGACCACCGCTCCCACAGAAGCGGAACAATTTGATGTGTATCGCCCCATTGCAGAGACGATGGGCAAGCTGCCAGTCATTGTCCGCACGCTGGATGTGGGCGGGGATAAACCGCTGCCATACATTGAAATGCAGCATGAAGAAAATCCGTTTCTGGGAATACGCGGCATCCGCTTGTGCTTGAGCCGACCGGAGTTGTTTCGCGAGCAGTTGCGTGCCATTTTGCGAGCTGGTCAATATGGGAATTTGCAGATCATGTTCCCAATGGTGGGTGATATCGAAGAATATCGCCAGGCGCGATTGATACTGGACGAACTGGAACTCGAATTGAAAGTTCCACGCATCGTGGCAGGAATCATGATCGAGGTTCCGTCTGCGGCGTTGATGGCAGATGTGTTGGCGAAGGAAGTGGATTTCTTCTCGATCGGCACGAATGATCTGACACAATACACACTCGCCATGGACCGTGGAAATTCCTTGCTTTCTGCCCGGCAGGATGGTTTGCATCCGGCCGTGTTGCGCTTGATCGCGAAGACCATTGAAGGCGCGCACAAACATGGCAAGTGGGCGGGAATCTGCGGTGAGTTGGGTTCAGACCCCTATGCGGTACCGATCCTGATCGGTTTGGGCATCGATGAATTGAGCGTAACCGTCCCGTCTGTGCCGTTGGTCAAGGCGCAGGTAAGAGACTTGAAATATTCTGAGTTGCAGCCGTTGGCGCAACAGGCATTGGAATGTTCCACCGCGCGTGAAGTACGTGAGTTAGTGAAGAAAACATTGAGTATGTAGTAAAAAAACAACCACAGATGAACACAGATAAAAAGAATGAATTCATCCGCGTTCATCTGTGGTAAATCCCTTGAACACAATGGAGACACAAGTCTCTTGAAAGGAAAACCCCCATGGGCGAAAAATATAAAAAATATCATGCAGCGGAGCACACGCTGCCAAACCAAAGTTTTGCATGGAATCTCTACGGAGCGGGCATGGAAAGCATGGGCAAAGAAGGCAAGCCCGAACCCTTCTCCATCCCTGAACCGAACGATGACCAAATTCTTGTCCGCATCGATACCGTCAGCATTTGTTTTTCAGATGTGAAGATCCTCAAGCAGGGCGGTAGTCATCCCAAACTCTACAACCGCAATCTCACCGTTGAACCGACTCGTCTTGGTCACGAAGTTTCGTTGACTATCATCAAGGTCGGAAAGAATCTTGCCGGTAAATATCATCCCGGTCAAAGACTCGCTGTGCAACCCGATATCTATCAGCAAGGCATGAGCACTGCTTACGGTTACACCATCCCTGGTGGGCTTGTTCAATATCACTGCATCGGCAGGGAAGTTCTCGAAACGGATGCAGGTGCCTGTCTCTTGCCGGTGGAAGAAGGCATGGGATACGCCGAGTCCGCGTTGTTGGAGCCATGGGGATGTGTCGTTGCCGCCTACACTCAGCGCCGCAGGCTGGACCCGAAAACGGGTGGCACGATGTGGATCATTGGCAACGCCGATGACTCTGCCTTCACCTTCTCAAAAGGCTTGAATGCCCCAGCCACGATCATCCTCACGGACGCGCCTGCTTCGGTGAAAAAGTTGGTCTCGGCGACAAAAGCCAATGTTATTGAGAAGAACAACGTCAGCAACTATGAAGCCCTCAGCAAAGAATTGACCGATGGCAAAGGCTTCGATGATATCGTCATGCTCAACCCAACCTCTGCGGAAGTAGTTGGGAATGTAGCCCGCTTCATCGCCCGCCGTGGAACCTTGAACATCGTCGGCACCAAGCCGCTTGATGGACTGACCTCTGTTGACCTTGGTCGCCTTCATTATGATTACATCGCCTTCGTCGGCAACAACAGCACAGACATCGCTGCATCCTATGGCGAAGCCCGCAACCGCTGTGAACTCCGCGCAGGCGGTACGACCGTTTTCATTGGCGCAGGCGGACCGATGGGACAGATGCACGTTCAGCGCGCGCTCGAACTTCCCGATGGACCAAAAACCATCATCGCCACCGAGATCAGTGATGAACGTTTGCAAACCCTCATCAACATGTTCGCACCGCTTGCAAAGAAGAACGACCGCACCTTGTTGATCTTCAACCCAAATACCTCCAAACAAACATTCCATGAATTCGTCATGGAAGCCACAAAAGGTCAGGGCGCAGACGATGTAGTGGTCAGTGTGCCCGTGGCTGGTTTGATGGAAGAGGGCGATACGGTCATGAAGCCCGATGGCATGATGGTTTTGTTCGCAGGTGTGCCCAATGGAACGATGGGCAAGGTCAATCTCAGCAATGTCTATCTTTCGAACGCGCAGTATACTGGCACCTCCGGTTTGACCATTGACGATCAAGCCTCGGTGATGGAACGCCGCATTGCAGGGACGTTGTCGCCTGGCCGCTCCGTGGCAGCCATTGGCGGGTTGGAGACAGCCGCAGAAGCCATTCAATCGGTGATGGACAGCAAGTATCCGGGCAAGGTCGTTATCTTCCCGCAGATCCATAACCTGCCGCTTACCAGCCTCAAGGAATTGAAAGACCGCGCACCTGAAGTCGCTGCCAAACTGGGCACAGATTTGATGTGGACCAACGAAGCAGAAGAAGCGCTCATTGAAAAGTTCTGGCAAGAGCCCAAATAGAAGGAGCTGACATGCCATACGATATTCATCAGGAAAAAACGTATTCTCAATCGGTTGCGGCTGTCCATGCGGCGGCGTTGAAGTCCGTAGCAGCACTCAAAGGGCAGTTCGTATCTTCCAAGCCGGAAGAATATCGTTTTGAAGTGAAGTATGACAAGACCGTACTCGGCAAAGTTCTGGGCGACCGTTCTCAAATGACCTGTGCGATCGTTGCAGATGGAGAAGGCAGCAAAGTGATCATTGATGCCTATCCGCTCGATGCCATTGGGCGAAAGTTGATGTTCGGTGCGCGGGCAGGTGTGACCCAAACCGTGATCAACTGGTTCATCGAACATCTGGAAAAAAATCTAACGTAGGTCGGTTATCGAATGAAAATTGCTACCATCACACTCAACCCCGCCATAGACCAGACCGTCTCTGTGGATGATTTCCAGGTCGGGAAGGTCAACCGCAGCCAGTGGATGCGCTTCGATGCAGGCGGGAAGGGCGTCAATGTTGCCTCCTTTCTTTCCGATTATGGAATGGATGTAGCGGTCACTGGGTTTCTCGGCGAAGAGAATGCCGATGTATTCGAACGTCACTTTAAACGCAAAGATATTGACGATCGCTTCATCCGTGTGCCGGGTGAAACACGTATCAACATCAAGATCATGGACGAAGCCAGTCAAGTCACAACAGACTTGAATACGCCCGGACAAGTTCCTGGCGAGTATGCCATCTCTCGTTTTTACGAACAGGTCGAGGCGATGATGGAGACGTGCGAATGTTTCGTCCTCTCAGGTAATTTGCAAACTGGGCTTCCATCCACGTTCTATGCAGATCTCATCAAGTTGTTGAAATCCAAGGACCGGCACACCGTTCTTGATACCAGCGGTGAAGCGCTTGAAGCTTCGCTCAAAGCAGGGCCTGAACTCATCAAACCGAATATTCATGAACTTAGCGCATTGGTCGATAAGCCGCTTGTTGAACTTGAAGATGTCCATCGTTCTGCCGTTTCATTGATCAACGCTGAAACGAAGTTGGTCGTGGTTTCAATGGGAGCCAGCGGCGCGCTCTTCGTCGAAAAAGATCAGGCATTCGTTGCGCGTCCGCCATCCATTCCGGTCAAGTCCACGGTTGGAGCGGGGGATGCGATGGTGGCTGGGCTGGTGGCGGGTATCAACAAAAAACTTGCCTTGCAAGATTGCGCGCGATTGGCAACAGCTTTTTCTTTGAGTGCGGTCACCCGCCTGGGACGCGACCTGCCAAAACCTGAAGTGATCGAAGCGTTCAAAAAGCAGGTTGAGATCGAGCCGTTCAAGAAGTAAAAATTAAACTCCCTGTCATTTGACAGGGAGTTTTTGTTTCTCACGATTACGGATACAATCAGCGGATGAAAACCCTAATTACAGGTGCAACTGGATTTTTAGGCGGTGCATTGGCGCGTCGTTTGCATGGTATGGGCTGGGATGTCACTGCTCTTGGGCGCAACCCCGTAAAGTTGAACGAACTTGAAGATGCAGGCATGCGTCCACTGCGATCAGACGTTACAAAAAAAGAGGAACTCCTCTCTGCATTCAATGGGCAAGACATTGTTTTTCATTGCGCGGCGTTTCCGTCTCCATGGGGTGGGTTTGAAAAATTCTATCAAGCCAATGTCATTAGTACACGCAATGTAGTGCAGGCTTGTTTACAGAACAACGTCAAACGATTGGTTTATGTTTCCACCCCAAGCATTTATTTTGATTATGGCTCACACATCGGTGTGAAAGAAAATAACCCGCTGCCCGAACCCATCAGCAATTATGCTCATACAAAACTCCTTGCCGAAGAAGAAATCGATAAAGGCTTCGCGCAGGGACTCGCCGTCGTCTCCATTCGGCCGCGTGCCTTGTTTGGCGAAGGCGATACGGTTATCTTTCCACGGCTCATTCCGCGTTTGAGATCCGGCAGGCTGCCCATTCTTGGAGATGGCGAAAACATCGTAGACCTGACCTACATCCAAAACGTAGTAGATGCACTTTTGTTATGTGCTGAGTCGCCTGCAAGTACACTCGGTAAAAAGTACAACATCTCCAACGGTGAGCCGGTCAAGATCTGGAAGCTGGTGGAGCGCATCTGTGATGAATTGGGGTACGCTCATCCCAAACGCAAGATCTCGTATAAGACCGCTAATGCGGCGGCTGGTGTTCTTGAATTTATCTACTCTCTGATTCCCTACAGCCCTGAACCGCCTCTTACACGTCTCTCCGTCAGCATGATGGCGAACAGTACCACACTCGATATTTCCGCAGCGAGAAAAGAACTCGGCTATCAACCAAAAGTCTCCGTGGAAGAAGGTGTGCAGCGCTTTCTGAAATGGTGGAAAGAAAACCATTAAACACAAAGGTCACGAAGCACACAAAGGGTTTTTCTTAGTGCCCTTTGAGTCCTTCGTGTTTAAGAATTATGAAAATCGACATTCTTCATGCAGGCTATTGCACTGCCCCCGAACATATTGCCATCCACGGCGGACGTTGGCGCAGCATTCACTTCCCAGCCATGTTCGCACTGTTTCGTCATCCGAAATTCGGTGCGATGCTTTTCGACACCGGTTATTCCTATCGCTTCTTCGATGAGACGAAAAAATTCCCGAAACGTTTTTACCGCTGGATGACTCCTGTTCATTTGAATGAAGAAGATTTGGTCGTGAATCAACTCGCGGACTTTAACCTTCGACCCGCGGATATTTCCCACGTCTTCATCTCTCACTTCCACGCGGACCATATCGCCTATCTCCCCGACCTGGCTTGGTCTCGTTATGTTTACCTCCCCCACGCCTTTAGCGGACTCCGCCATCTGCATCCCTCTGAAGATATGAAGCATGCCTATCTGCGCGGACTCATCCCTTCAGACTTTGACTCACGATCCCAAGAAGTGGACATGACCAAGCCTATTCTTCTCTCCGAAGAATACGCGCCGTTCAAAACCGGTTATGACTTGCTTGGTGACAGCTCCATCATCGGTGTCGAGCTCCCCGGCCACGCGCACGGACAAATGGGTATCTTCGCACGAGATGACTCTGGAAAAGTCTTTTTCTTCGTGGCAGATGCGGCATGGTTGAAACGTTCCATCGTTGAAAATCGTCCGCCGCATAAAATAGCCAATGCCATTTTCCCCGACCCTGCTGCTTATCGTGATACGCTCGGAAAATTGCAAACATACTATCAGACGCATCCCAATACGATTGTGGTTCCATCCCATTGCGATGAGACCATTCGTTCACTAGAAAAACCAATTAAACACGAAGGGCACAAAGAACACTAAGAAAAACTAAGGAAATCCCAAGTGGTTCTTAACCTTTGTGACTTTCGTGTCCTTTGTGTTTAAATACAACATGCAACCTGAACTTTTCACCCGCGAGAACATCCACACCCTGCCTTTCCCAGCCACAGACGATGGTGACTATGCCCGCCGTTATCTCATCCCATTGATGACCGGCGACCCGCAGATGTACATTCGCAATGTGCATAATACGCAGTTGATGGCAGTCAAGGTCGGTGAGACTGTCATTCCCATCACCGTCACCGATTTTCATCCGCAGAACACCTATACCGTCTCACCTTATAGCCATTACGTTTCGTATGGTGCTTTTGAAGAAGTGAAGCACCTCAACAATCGGCTGGCGGAGATCGTTGTGAAATTAGTGATGACACCTGTCTCTTGGTATTTCCGTTATACCGAATTGGACAAGGTCGTTTTCGTGAACAACTATCTGCTGTCAACGAATTTATATCCGTCAGTAAATAGCGACCAACTCACGGCGTTGAGCGAAGCGTTGATCAAGTGGTTCCCAGACCGAGCCATCGTCTTCCGTTCGGTGGACCAGAAAAAGAATCCGCATATTTATCAAACCCTTGATGAGCTTGGATATGATCTGGTCTTGAGTCGTCAGGTTTGGTATATGGACCCGGTTGCAGCGTTGAAGACCCGCCAATGCAAGGAAGATGTGCGTGTGCTGAAGAAGGCAGGCTACGACGTGGTCAGCGGCAGGGATTTGTCAGATGATGAACTTCACCGTGCGGTGGAGTTGTATAACTTGCTGTATCTGCAAAAGTATTCCTATTACAACCCACAATTTACATTCGACCTTCTCAAGCTCGCCCGTGAACAGGATGTTTTGCATTTGTACGGACTTAAGAAGGATGGACGCTTGAACGCCATTATGGGATTCTTCGTCCGCAACGGTGCCATGACCCAACCGTTGTTTGGCTATGACACATCTTTGCCGCTGGAAGAGGGTTTATACCGATTATTGACACTGGTCACTTTGCAGGAAGGCGTGAAGCGTGGACAGCTCGTGCATGCCAGCGGCGGAGTGGGCAAGTTCAAGAAAGTGCGCGGCGGCGAGTCGGTGACGGAGTACAACGCAGTGTATACAAAGCATTTGCCGCGCAAAAGACAGTTACCATGGAAGTTGATCGGCAAAGTATCAGACGTGGCAATACCGTATTTTAGGAAGATGGATTTTTAGAGTAGACGATGGACCACGGACGATGGAAAAATTTGTCAATCGTCTATTGTCCATCGTCTGTCGTCATTTTATAGGAGCATACACATGCAAGTCAACATTCCCCTTAAGATCATTGGGCTTGGACGTTATTTACCGAAGCGGGTGGTGCCCAGCTCGGAATTGGAAGCGATGTGTGGTGTGCCCGCCGGTTGGGTGGAGCGTCGCAATGGCGTGCGCGAACGCCGCTGGGTGACAGATGAAACCTCATCGTTCATGTCTGCAGAGGCGGGGCGTGAGGCGTTGGAGGAAGCGAAGTTAAAACCAAATCAACTCGACCTCATCATCAACGCATCGGGGACGGGTGAGCAGGCGATACCAGATACAGGCGTGCTGATCCAACGTCAGCTTGGGTTGGGCAATTCGGGCATTCCGGCGATGACGGTGCATACGACTTGTTTGAGTTTTGTGGCGGCAATGGATGTCGCTTCGAACTTCATCAGCAGCGGAAGGTATAAAAATATTCTCATCGCCAGTGCGGATGTGGCTTCGTGCGGTATCAACCCGAAGGAACCGGAGTCCGCTTCTTTGGTGGGGGATGCGGCCGCAGCTGTGGTGGTGACTCGCGCAACGGATGGCGATGCTTCGAAGATCCATCACGCGCATTTCAAGTCGTTTGGCGATGGCGCCTATCTCACAACCATCATGGGCGGCGGCTCGCGCATGCATCCGCGCTTTGCAGGGCATAACCCCGAAGATGATCTCTTCCATATGGATGGCCCGGCAGTATTGCGCATGGTGCGCGGCATTGCACATGAATTTCTCGAAGAGTTGTATCCCGGTCTTTCAAAGAGCATGGTGGATGTGGATGTGGTCGTGCCGCATCAAGCCAGTAAAGTTGGGCTGATGATGTTGGAACGCTTCGGCTGGAAGGATGAGAAAATAATCAAGACCATTGAAACGCTTGGTAATTGTGTCGCGGCTTCGATTCCGGTCACGTTGTATCAAGGGGTGCGCGATGGACGTATTCAACGCGGTGATAAGGTGCTGCTGGTTGGTACCGGCGCGGGCTTATCCATTGGCGGAATGGTGTTGACGTTTTAATGTTGCAGGAGCGGATCACGATCTACCCCTGTAAATAATTTATATATTATGAAAAATCGAGCCGCAGAGATCCACAATAATTCGATCGTATGGGATACCCATGCTTGTTTTCCGCTCAACCCCCAGTCGGACTTGAGCGAACTGAAACGCTATAAAGATAGCTGCGTGACCTTTGTCTCGTTGAACATTGGCATGGACATGGACTCATTCGAGAAGGTGATGCGGGTGCTGGCTTGTTTTCGGTCGTATATTGCGGCTCATTCCGATGAATTGATCCTGGCTCGATCTGTGAGTGATATTCAAAACGCCAAGCGGGAAAATAAATTAGCCATCGTCTTCGACCTTGAAGGGTCGAACCCTCTTTGCGGCGACTTGAACCTAATCTCTTTCTATTATGATTTAGGTGTGCGCCAAATGTTATTGGCGTATAACAAAGACAACCCTGCCTCGGGCGGCTGCATGGAAGGTCATATCGGGCTGACGGATTTTGGCAGACAAGTGGTACAAGAAATGAATCGGGTAGGCATGGTTGTGGATGTGACACACATGGGGTATCGCGCCACGATGGACACGTTCGAAACTTCAACTGCACCAGTCATCTTTTCTCATTCGAACCCCGCCAGTTTGCGCGCCCATGCCAGAAATATTTCAGATGAACAGATCAAAGCTTGCGCTAAAACTGGCGGCGTGATCGCCATTAACGGCATCGGGGATTTTCTCGGCGGTAAGAGCAGTGAGCTTTACGTCAAGAATATTGAATATGTCCTGAACCTGGCAGGACCCGACCATGTGGGTATTGGTTTGGATTATGTTATCGACAAGCAGGAACTTATCGACTACATTCAGGCACATCCGGATGTCTTCCCCGTGGATCGATTTGAAGATTTCCTTTCCTTCGTGGAGCCAGAGCAATTGCCGGAGATCACAGAGATTTTATACAAGCACGGTCATGATGAAGAAGTGATCTGCAAGGTGTTGGGTGGGAACTTCTTGCGGGTGGCACAACAAACCTGGAAGTAAAAGATATTTATTGGCAACCTGATATTATGTCTACCATTCTTCTCACCGGCGGGCGAGCACCCGTCACATTAGATCTGGCGCGTGCCTTTCATCGTGCGGGGCATGTGGTGTATGTTGCTGAATCGCTGCGCGGTCATATCACTGAACCGTCGGCGGCGATCACGGCTCATTTTGAGGTGCCCGCTCCACGTCAGGAGACAGAGGCGTTCCTGGCAGCATTGAAGAGCATCATCGAAGCATATCAGATCGAATTGTTGATCCCCACTTGTGAGGAAGTCTTCCATATTGCAAAGGGTTTGGATTCTTTGCCGTGCCGTGTGTTTTCCGAGCCGCTTGCAAAGTTGGATGGATATCACAATAAGTGGAAGTTCGTTGTGAAGGCGGGGGAATGTGATTTGCGTGTGCCTGAGTCTTTGTTGGTGACGCGGCAGGATGACTTGCTCTATGCATATGCTAATTGGAGTAAGGTGGTGCTGAAGCCGGTCTATTCGCGCTTCGCTGCGCGGACCTTGATCCTGCCCTCGTTAAAAGAGGCTTTATCTACGCTGACGTTTGAAGAGCCGTGGATCGCACAGGAATACATTGAAGGACAGCAGTTTTGCAGTTATTCGGTCTGCCAAAATGGACGCATCACAGCGCACGTGGTGTACCCGACGATCTTCACAGCAGGGCAAGGCGCTACCATCGCTTTTCAACCTGTGCAGCATCCTGCAATTTACGAATGGGTGCAGACCTTTGTGGAGTATTACAAGGTGACCGGGCAAATGGCGTTCGATTTCATTCAGACACCCAATGGACATGTGGTGGCGCTTGAATGTAATCCGCGGGCGACGAGTGGCTTGCATTTGCTGACAGATAATCCGCAGTTCGTTGATTCGTTCTTGTTTGCAGATATCCCTTGTGTAACCCCCTACGAATCCACTTCACGCATGTTGGGTACGGCGATGTTGATGTATGGTTTGCCTGCGTCATTGTTCAATGGTCAGTTCGGTGCGTGGCTCAAAACCTTCTTCCACAGCGACGATGTGCTGTTGGACTTTCACGACCCGCTGCCGTTCTTGCTGCAATGGCGCAGCATCATCTCATATGTACTGCTGGGGCGCAAGCAGGGTATTTCAGCATTGGAGGCATCCACGTTCGATATTGAGTGGAATGGGGAGTAGGGCAATTGGTATTGCCTTAATAAAAAACTAAAGAATGATATTGCCGAAGAAGCGAGATCTGAGATTTATCACCATTCGCCGCGGGGGGACACTTACAGATGCTAATCACCATCTTCTTGCCTTGTGGGCTGCCACGTGCGCGGAACACGTCCTACCCTTGTTCGAGTCAACGCAACTTTCAGACCCTCGTCCACGCCAGGCGATCGAGTCAGTTCGGGCATGGGTGCGCGGCGAGATCTCAATGTCTCAGAGTCGCGCGGCGGGTGGACATGCCATGGCTGCGGCCAGAGCGTTGAGCGGGTCTGCTCGTTTTGCTGCGTTTGCTGCAGGTCAGGCTGGGGTGGTGGCGCATGTCGCTGCGCATGAGTTGGGTGCTGCCGCTTACGCGATCAAGGCGGTGCAGGCATCTGTTGCTGAAAGTGAACGGGAAAAGGCGGGGCGCATGGAATGTCAATGGCAACGGGCGCAACTTCCAGATGCGATCCGCGAGTTTGTTTTAGACGATCAACGCTTGCGAAATGAGATCTGTTGGTTCGTATTTGATTGCTAACTAAACCAATTCTCAATTCGCTTGGGTCCGAGGCTGCAATGGATCTGTTGACCGCCAAACTTAAAGAGGAAGGTATAGCTGTGCTCGATGGTCCACGCCGCATGGGAGATGGTTATTACGAGAGTGTGATCCTCGACCAGGAAGGTAACTGTATTGAGTTGACGGCATAAGGCAAATTCGAATCATTTATTTAAAAAAATTCCTGCTAAAATCTATTTTACAAAACCTTCCTTCGCAGAAACATCGATAATAAA
>VFQT010000852.1_pt1 | contig 41039 bp, 37 predicted proteins | sample 3512381 | NCBI WGS metagenome assembly VFQT01 (sample SAMN10412376, study PRJNA504923) | tailings metagenome | isolation source: Relicate 2 Philex TSF3 active mining site | place: Philippines: Tuba, Benguet | collected 2017-08-29 | reverse complement strand
CCCTTGGGCTTGCCGGTGGAGCCGGAGGTGTAGAGGATGAACAGCGGGTGCTCGGCATCGACCCATTCAGGCTCGCAGTGTTCCGGTTGTCCCTTGAGCAGGTCATGCAGCCAGACGTCGATCTTCGGATTCCAGTTGACTTTGCCGCCGGTGCGCCTGTAGGTGACCACCGACCGGATCGATTCGCAGCCGCCGAGCGTCAGCGCCTCGTCCACCGCGGCTTTCAGCGCGATCGGTTTGCCGCCGCGCATCTGCTCGTCGGCGGTCAGCACGGCAACCGCACCGGCGTCGATGATGCGTTCCTGCAGGCTTTTTGCCGAAAATCCGCCGAACACCACGGAATGGATGGCGCCGATGCGGGCGCAGGCCTGCATCGCCACGATGGCCTCGATCGACATCGGCAGGTAGATGATGACGCGGTCGCCCTTGCGGATGCCAAGCGACTTCAGGCCGTTGGCCATCATGCAGGTGCGGGTGTAGAGGTCGCGGTAGCTGGCGCGGGTGACCGTGCCGTCGTCGGCCTCGAAGATGACCGCGGTCTTGTCGGGCTGCGTCTGCAGGTGGCGGTCGAGGCAGTTATGTGATGCGTTCAGGGTGCCGTCGGCAAACCAGCGGAAAAACGGCGGGTTCGACTCATCCAGGACCTGGGAGAACGGTTTTTTCCAGAGCAGGTGCTCCCGCGCCAGTTTGGCCCAGAATCCGGCGTAGTCCTTTTCCGCGTCTGCGCACATCGCGCGGTAGGCATCCATGCCGGAGATGTTGGCCTGCGCGACGAGTTGCGGGTTCGGAGGGAACACGCGGTTTTCGTGCAGTACTGATTCAATGGTTCCGGGTGCCGTGGTCGACATGCTGCTCCTCCGCAGGGTATGGTCAAAGTGCCGTATTCGCCGTCGTTGCAGCCTCGCGCCAGGTAAGCGTTGTGAAAGGCCTGCGGCGATTTAACCGCAATAAAATCATTAACGTGGTGTCTTGTAAAGACGCGTCCGGCACCGGGCGATGGCGAAAAGCCGTTTTAACGTGCATACTTACGGCTTTCTTACGGCGGGCCTCCCCGCATCGCATGGTAGTGAACCTGGTCAGGTCCGGAAGGAAGCAGCCACAGCTATTCTCTGCGAGTGCCGGGGGTTAGGCTCGCCACCCCAATTTTGAAACAGGGCGTAACGGCCGTGCGGCCGTTGTTGTGATGAAATACATAACAATTACAACAACAATTACAGCAATTTTGCGCGGCGTGATTGTTTCCGCCATGTTGATGCTTCAGGCTGCTCCGGCATGGGCGATTGACGGCATTGCAGTGGAAGCCGGTCAGGATCGTCAAACCGATATGGCGCGTATCGCGGCTCAGTGGCAATGGTCGAAGCGATGGCTGCAAGATCGGTCATGGCATGTCGGCGGACACTGGGATTTGTCGGTTGCTCAATGGCAGCGCGATCAGACTGCTCCCGGCGACCGCGCGCAGATCATCGAGATTGGATTGACCCCGGTATTCCGCCTGCAAGGCAATGATTTGCGGGGTTTGTATCTTGAGGGCGGCATCGGCGCCCATCTGCTGTCAGCGACCCAGCTGGGAAACAAGCGTTTCAGCACATCTTTCCAGTTCGGGGATCATCTCGGATTCGGCTATCGCTTCGGTGCGCACGGTGCAATGGATGTCAGTTATCGCTACCAGCACCTGTCCAATGCCGACATCAAGAAGCCCAATGACGGCATCAACGCACACCAGTTGCGTCTTCTGTACTGGTTCCAGTAAGGCGCTGCGGGAGTTTGCAGGGCGGCCGGTGTCTTTGCGGCTAAAATAGCACCCTTCAGCCACCATTGACCTCTGAAAAGCCGTGACCCAGGTTCTTGCCCGCAAGTGGCGTCCCCGCAGTTTTGCCGAACTGGTCGGCCAGGAGCATGTGGTGCGCGCGCTGACCAATGCGCTGCGCCAGCAGCGCCTGCACCATGCCTACCTGTTCACCGGAACGCGCGGTGTCGGCAAGACCACGCTGGCGCGCATTCTTGCCAAGTCGCTGAACTGCGAGACGGGGGTGACCGACACCCCCTGCGGCAAGTGCGGCGCCTGTGCCGAGATCGATGCCGGCCGGTTCGTCGACCTGATCGAGCTGGATGCGGCGTCGAATACCCAGGTCGACAACATGCGCGAACTGCTGGAGAACGCGCTGTATGCGCCGACCAGCGGCCGCTACAAGGTCTACATCATCGACGAAGTGCACATGCTGTCGCGTTCGGCATTCAATGCGATGCTGAAGACGCTGGAAGAACCGCCCGGCCACGTCAAGTTCATCCTCGCGACCACCGACCCGCAGAAGATCCCGGTGACGGTTCTCTCGCGCTGCCTGCAGTTCGGCCTGAAGCAGATTCCACAGCAGCAGATCCGGGATCGCCTTGCCGAGGTGCTCGCCGCGGAGAATGTCGCGACTGACATGCAGTCGGTGGCGCTGGTGGCGCGCGCCGCGGAGGGCAGCCTGCGCGATGCGCTGAGCCTCCTCGACCAGGCCATCGCCCATGGCGGCGGCGCGCTGGACGAGGCATCGACCCGCGCCATGCTCGGCGCGGTGGACCAGACCTACCTGCATGCGGTGCTGCGTGCGCTCGCAGCCCGGGACGGCGCGGCGCTGGCGGCGGAAGCCGCCCGCATGGGCGAGCGCAGCCTGTCATTCGAGACGGCGCTGCAGGACCTTGCCGCGCTGCTGCACCGGATGGCGCTGGCGCAGGTGGTGCCGGACAGCCTGCCGGATGATGATCCCGACACCCCGGCGGTCCGTGAACTGTCGCGGGCGTTCGGCGCTGATGAGCTGCAGCTCTGTTACCAGATCGCCGTGCAGGGCCGCGCGGAGATCGGCCTTGCCCCCGACGAGCAGGCAGGTTTCATGATGACGTTGCTGCGCATGCTGGCCTTTGCACCGTCGGGTGCGGCGGCAGTGGCTGTTGCACCGGTTGCGCAGTCGCGCGGCGCAGCGTCGCCGGCTGCAGCCGCCGTACAGTCTGCGGCTGCGGTCCGCACTGATCCCTCCTCGTGGGCGGACCTGGTCGGACAGCTCGGACTGAACGCCATGGCCAACCAGCTGGCGCTGCGCTGCGAGATGACTGCGCGCACGGAAGAGGGCATCGAGTTGCGCATTTCGCCGGCCGATGAGCGCCTGTTCGACAAACCCTACCGGGACAAGCTGACGGCGGCATTGCGCCAGCGGCTGGGACCGCAGTTGAAGGTGGCTTTCGTATCCGGTGACGTGGCGGGTGTTTCGCCCAAGGCGATCACCGACCGCAAGGCCGAGCAGCGGCAGGCAGCTGCCGTTGCCGAGATTCGCCAGGATCCGTTTGTGCGCGAACTGATCGAGGATTTCGACGGTTCGCTCGACGACGGCTCGATCAAACCCAAGTAAACAGACAGAGGTCGTCATCATGATGAAAGGGCAGCTCGCAGGCCTGATGAAACAGGCGCAGCAGATGCAGGACAACATGCGCAAGATGCAGGAGCAGCTGGCGCAAATCGAGGTCGAGGGTCAGGCCGGCGCGGGCATGGTCAAGGTGGTGATGACTTGCCGTTATGACGTCAAGCGCGTGACCATTGATCCGTCAGTGATCGGTGATGACAAGGAAATGCTCGAAGACCTGATTGCAGCGGCGGTCAACGACGCGGTGCGCAAGGCGGAGGCTACCAGCCAGGAAAAAATGGCCGGCGTGACGGCGGGTTTGCCGCTGCCGCCGGGCATGAAGTTGCCTTTCTGAAATAGTCAATAAAAACAGATACTTGCGAAATTGAATTCACCGTCATCGCTGCAGGCCCTGATCGACGCCCTGCGCTGCCTGCCGGGTGTCGGGCCGCGTTCCGCCCAGCGCATGGCATTTCACCTGCTGCAGCGCGACCGGCCCGGCGCTGAGCGGCTGGCGCTGGCGATGGGGGCAGCCCTGGAGCGGGTGCGCCATTGCGAGCGCTGCAACAATTTTTCCGAGGAGCCGGTGTGCGCGCTGTGCCGCTCGCCCCGCCGCAATGCGCAGTTGCTGTGCGTGATCGAGACACCGGGCGACCTGCTGATGATGGAGCAGGCGCAGTGCTTTGACGGCCTGTATTTCGTGCTGATGGGCGCACTGTCGCCGCTGGACGGCATCGGCCCGCGTGACATTCACCTCGAACGCCTGCTGCGGCGTGCCGGCGACGGCGTGGTGCAGGAGGTGATGCTGGCGACGAATTTCACCGTCGAGGGCGAAGCCACCGCGCACTACGCGGGAGAGCTGCTGCGTGCGAAAGGACTCCGGGTCAGCCGCATTGCCAGGGGGCTGCCAGTTGGCGGCGAACTGGAACATGTCGACAGCGGCACGCTGGCGCAGGCGGTGATGGAACGGAGGCCGCTCTGAGCGTGATGAGCCGCCTTCCTGGTTACGGACAGGCGGAACACTTGAACAGCTGGGTCGATGAGGTGGTTCCCGCCGGCGTGGCCTGGGTGCTGAAGGACGCGCCGATGTGGTTTCCCGTCGGGCCGACAAACGCGCCGTTGATCTTGAGCGTGGCAGGGGTGCTGGTTATGCAGACCCCGCCGGTGCAGCCGGTTGAATTGGTGAAATTGGCTTCGAGGGTTGCACCGCTGCCCTGAATCTTGATCTGCATTGGCACATTGCTGAAGTTGTAGTTGACGCCTGTCGGAAACTGCATGTTCAGGCTGCTCAGCGATGCTGTTCTCGCCGTGAAATCAACCCCGATGCTGCCAAAGCTGAACATCGAGGCCGTATTCACTGCGGCGACACTGTCGGTCGGCGTCGTGCCGCCGACCCTGACAAATGTCGCAGTGCCGGTTTTCGAGGCAATGACATCCGGCGGCGTCAGTGTTCCGTAAATGTAGTGGAAATGTCCGTTCGGTGCCGTGGCAAGGCTGTAGGCCGTGCCGTTGTCGTTCATGTTGCCGCTGGTCCAGCGTCCCCAGTAGACATTGACTTCGCTGCTGGAGCCGATGTCGGTGACTGCAGCCAGGGTTGTCGTACCGCTGAAGGTGGATATACTGCCGTCGAAATCGTTTCCGGTGACATTGATGCCGATGACAGTGGTGCCGGACAACGTCAGCTGGTTGGCGAATATGAACGCGCCGCCGCCGCCCTTGCCGTCGGATCCGGCGATACCCAGTGGTGTCGAGGGAACCAGCGCGGGGGTGCCGCTGGCGCTGCGCTGTTCGGTCGCCACAAATGCGGGCGGCTCGGCTGGCGCCGTGGTTGTCGTCGTGCCGCGGCTGTCCTGGCTGCTGCCCCCGGCCGAGGTGCCTTCGTTGCCGGTGGAGCCTTCCTTGCCCTTGGCTGCAGTTTGTCCGCGGCTGGCGGGACGGCTGGAGACGAATGCCGGTGGTTCCAGCAACGGTTGCGGTTCGCTGCGCGCATCGGCCACGTAAAAGTTCTGGTTGATGCCGAACACGCGCTCATAGTTGTCGTTGCTGACAGCGATGCGGTTGGTGCCGCCGGCCTGGCCGATGACGCGGCCGTAGAGGCCATCGCGGGCCAGCGAGCCGTCGCTGTTGCGGCAGTCACCCTGGCACAGGGTCGCAGCATAGTCGGTGCCGCGGATGCCGATGGTCGAGGTGACCGATTTCATCTGGTAATTGCGATGGTTGCTGCGGCCGATCAGTCCGGTGATGGTGCGCAGGCCGCCCTTGACCAGGCGGAACACGGCCAGCTCATTGCCATCCTCACGGCCCGCGAAACGGTAGCTGTCGACGCTCAGTTCGCTGTTCTCGCGCAACGACAGCAGGCTTTCATCGGAGAACCGCACCTGCAGCGTGCCGCCGGGCCCGGTGCGCAGCAAGTCCTTTTCATGGATGATGCTGTCGCGGGCCAGGGTCACCGTCTGGTTGCCGCGGATGGCGACGGCATTGCCGCCGGCCAGCAGCACGCGGCCGGCATCCGCCGCATGGGCGGCTTGTGCTGTTGCCAGCAGGGTCAGCAAGGCTATGGATCGTACTGTGGCCATGGCGTGCGCCTCTATTTGAATTCGTAGCGGACTTTGGCGGCGATGACGTCGCGCCGGTAGTCGTAGAGATCAATGTTGCTGCGATTTGATGAGAGCAGCAGTTCTCCGCGCAGGCTCAGGTTGCGGTCGACGGCATATCCCACCGCGATATCTGCACTGAGGTAATTGTCGCGGCGGGTGGTGGCAAACAGGGCATCCTGCGCGGCGTACCGGCTCTGCTGGAAGCCGAACCGCCGCCGACCGACCATCGCGGCGCCGGTGATCCGCTGATGCCGACGCGCAGGGCGTAGATGTCCCGCCCGAGGTCGTCGCGTCCCGCGCGGTTGTCCTCGACGGAATAGCCGCCGCTCAGCGTAAGCATCGGGCTCCAGCGCCCGATGAAGGCGCGGCGGTAGCCGGCGCCGAGGCTGTAGAGCCTGGAATCGCGAACGTCATTGTTGCCGGTGTAGTCGAGGTCCGCCAGCTGGAGGGAGCCGTTGACGCCCTGCAGTTCGTCGAGCTGGTGCATCCATTCGCCGGTCAGGGCGCTGACATCACGGTAGCGACGGTAGTCGACATCGAGGTTGCCGTAGGATGCAGTCGCTCGATAGAGGTTTTTCTCCGAGAGGTAGCTGAGCCCGCCGGCGACACCGATATTCCCCTGGTCAAACTCGCGGTCTCCGGTGTGCATCTTGTAGTCGCCGCCGATCGAGGCGAAGGTTGCGACCCCGGGGGCGACCGGGACGACGACATTGGCGCCCGCGATGGCCTGGCTGAAGGCGCGGCCGATTTCCACGCCGGCCGGCACGATCGTCACCAATCCGAGATTGGGCAGGTTTACATTGGGACTGCCGACGCCGCCGTTGATGTTGCTGTCATAACCCACGCCGAACTCGAGATAGGCGCCCGCCGTGGTACGGTAGCTGGATTCGCGGGCACGGATGGCATCGAGATACCGGTTGATGTTGGCGACGACATCGGGCGGCGGGGATGTCTTGAGCACATCGGCGAATTCCTCCCTGGCGCGCAGGTCTTCCCCCAGGACGAAGTAGCCGCGGGCGAGTTCCAGTCTGGCCTGCAGGTTGCCGGGGAAGTTGACGACGTAACGCTCCAGCGCGAGCACGCCTTCTCCGGCGTGTCCGCTGTCGATTGCGGCGACGCCGAAATAAAAATCGAATGCCGGGTTGCCGAGCTGTTCAGGGTGTTTCTTGGCCAGCGCATAGGCCGCGGCGGAGTTGCCTTTCTCGATCAGCGCCTTGATGTCGTCGGCCGGTGCGGCGGTGGCTGGCGTTGCGCAGAACAGGATTTGAAGCAGGATCAATGCGCTGATCGTGCCCAGATGCCGTGATATGAGATTCATGCCCTGATCGCCGTTTTTATCGGAATTGTATTTCCGGGAGTGCAATCGGATTTCGGGGATTGCAGCCGGGGTTTGCAGCGCTTGCTCTGTATACTACAAGTTTAATGAAATCAAAGCCAAGCACAATGACCCCGACACCGTTCCGTCCAGTCCCGGATTACCCTGCGGCGGTTGCATGAAGTCCGCGAACAAAGGCAAGTCCCGCAGCAGTGCCGGCCGTCCGCGGCGCGGGCCATTGCGTCCGGCGGCATCGAAGCAGGCGCGGCCGGCCGCCGCGGTAAGGCGCGGTGATCATCATCCGCGTGATGCAGCCGGTGCGGCGGGGGAAATCCGCGGCGAGAAGCTGCACAAGGTCCTGGCGCAGGCCGGATTCGGCTCCCGGCGCGCGATGGAAGAGCGCATCCGTGCCGGCGAGGTCACCGTGAACGGCAAAGTCGCGACCATCGGCGACCGGGTGACGCCGGAGGACCGTGTCAGGGTCGGCGAGCGGCTGCTGCGTCCGCAGCAAGCCAGGCAAATGCCGCGTGTGCTGCTGTACCACAAGCCCGAAGGCGAGATCGTCAGCAACGACGATCCGCAGGGCAGGCCCACGGTGTTTGCAAAGCTGCCCCCGGCTCGCGGCGCCAAATGGCTGGCCATCGGCCGCCTCGATTTCAATACCAGCGGCCTGCTGATTTTCACGACCTCGGGGGACCTGGCCAACCGCCTGATGCACCCGCGCTTCGAGGTCGACCGCGAATATGCCGTGCGCGTGCTGGGCACGGTGCACCCTGCGGCGCTGGACGCCTTGCGCCAGGGCGTGCGGCTGGAGGACGGCGTCGCGCAGTTCGAGCAGATCGAAGAAGAGGGCGGCGAAGGCGCCAATCGCTGGTTCCGGGTGCTGCTGCGCGAAGGCCGCAACCGCATTGTCCGCCGCCTGTTCGAATCGCAGAATCTGACGGTCAGCCGCCTGATGCGGGTGCGTTTCGGCATCGTCGCGCTGCCGCCGCAGCTCAAGCGCGGTCAGTTCATGGAGATGGTGCCCGCCGACGTCGAGCAGCTGCTGGCGTGGACGGCGGCGCCGGCGCAGTTGCCTGCAACAACGCTTCCCTCTGCAGCATCAGCACGCAGTCGTCCCCGCCGCTCGTCTCCGCCCAGATGAAGGGCAGGCGCGGAAAAGCGCGCTCGACGCGCGTGCGGTAGTGCCCGACTTCCATCACCAGCCATCCGCCCGGATTCAGGTGCAGCGGCGCCTCTCGCAGGATGCGGCGGACGAGATCCAGTCCGTCGCCGCCCCCGGCCAGTGCCAGCACCGGCTCATGGCGGAATTCGGCAGGCAGGGCGCGCATGGCACTGGCACCCACGTAGGGCGGATTGGTGATGATGAGGTCGTAGCAGCAGCCCTTGAGCGATGAATACAGGTCGGAGCGGACGACGCTGACCCGGCCGCCCAGCCGGTGGCTGCGGATGTTGCGCCTGGCCACGGCGAGCGCTGCATCCGAAATGTCGGCCGCATCGACCTGTGCCCGCAGAAAGCGGTGTGCCGCGACGATGGCGAGGCAGCCCGAGCCGGTGCAGAGATCGAGAATGGTGCCGGGCTGCCGCCGCGGTGACAGCCAGGGACGCAGGCGGGTGCGCAGCAGTTCGGCGATGTACGAACGCGGCACGATGACCCGCTCGTCGACATAGAAGCGGTATTCACCCAGCCAGGCTTCGCGGGTCAGGTAGGCCGCGGGCCTGCGCTCCGAGATGCGGCGTTCGAACAGGCGCAGTGCGCGTTTCGCCACCCCGGGCGGCAGTGGCCGGTCCAGGCGTGACTGCAGTGCTTCAAAGGGGCAGCCCATTGCGTGCACCACCAGCCATGCGGCCTCGTCAGCGGCATTGAGGGTGCCCTGGCCGAAAGCGAGTCCTGCGGCGCGAAAACGCTTGGCGCCCTCGGCAATCAGCTGTCTGGCAGTGATTGCGGCGGCTGCAGGGGAGTGAGGTGCAGGCAATGAGTAATAAAAATACTTTTAAAAACAAATATTTAAGATCAATCCAGGGCGCCGAGGTCGAGTTTGATGCTGGACAGATCGCTGCTGGCACCGCTGACGGTCCTGCCGTTTTCGCTGGGTGGTGCGGTATCCGTTGAGCTGCCGGCCTTTGGGGCATTGCTGATCAGGTTGTGCAGGTTGCTAGGCGAATCGGCATTGGCCAGCGCTTCGTCCATGGTGATGCGGCCCGCGCGGTAATGTTCAAACAGTGCCTGTTCGAAGGTTTTCGAGCCGGGTGACAGGCTTTGTTCCATGGCGTCCTTGATCTGGTTGATTTCACCGGCCTTGATCAGCTCCTGGATGTGCTTGGTGTTGAGCATCACTTCAACAGCGGCAACGCGTTTGCCGTCCACCGATTTGACCAGCCGCTGGGAGATCACGCAGCGCAAGGCAATCGACAGGTCGGCCTGCAGGCTTTCGCGCGCCTCGCGCGGGAAAAAACCGATGATGCGGTTCAGCGCGTTATAGCTGTTGTTGGCGTGCAGCGTCGACATGCACAAGTGTCCGGTCTGCGCGAACAGCAGTGAACTTTGCAGCGTTTCGCGGTCGCGGATCTCGCCCACCATCAGCAGGTCCGGCGCTTCGCGCATCGCGCTGATCAGCGCGTTTTCATAGGTGTGGGTGTCGACGCGGACTTCGCGCTGGTTGACGATGGATTTCTTGTGCTTGAAGATGAATTCGACCGGGTCTTCAATGGTGAGGATGTGGCCGGTCCTGGTCGAGTTGCGGTAATCGATCATCGACGCCATGGTCGTCGACTTGCCTGAACCGGTGGAGCCGACGATCAGTATCAGCCCGAGCTTCTCCATGATCACTTCCTTCAGCACCGGTGGCAGTCCCAGCGTCTCGAAGGCCGGCACGTCCGGCTTGACGAAGCGGATCACCATGGCCACCGAGTTTTTCTGGCGGAAGATGTTGATGCGGAAGTTGCCGAGATCGCCGCCGCTCTGGGCGAAGTTCATCTCGTGCTTGGTTTCGAATTCCTGGATCTGCGCCGGGGTCATCAGCTCGTAGCAGATCTTCTTGACCTGTTCCGGGTCCAGCGACTGGCTGTTGATCGGCATCACCGTGCCGTTGATCTTGATCTGGATGGGAGCGCCGGCGGTGAAGAACATGTCCGAGGCCTGCTTGTCGGACATCAGCTTGAACAGCGGTGTGACGAACATGGTGCTTACCCCCGTGAGTCCCGTTATATGCCTGCGGGCGGCAGGGCATGCGCCGTGCCGCTGCAGGAAGCGGTCATTCTGCCTGCGAACCCCTACCTTGCAAAGCGGCGGTCAGTCGTCGCTTCGCAGCAGGTCGTTGATGCTGGTCTTGGAGCGGGTCTGGGCGTCGACTTTCTTGACGATTACGGCGCAGTAGAGATTGCACTTGCCGTCCGGCGACGGCAGGGAGCCCGACACCACCACGGAACCCGCGGGCACGCGGCCGTAGAGGATTTTGCCGGTGGCGCGGTCATAGATCTTGGTGCTCTGGCCGATGAACACGCCCATGGAAATGACCGAACCTTCCTCGACCACCACGCCCTCGACGATTTCGGAGCGTGCGCCGATGAAGCAGTTGTCCTCGATGATGGTCGGATTGGCCTGCAGCGGTTCGAGCACGCCGCCGATGCCGACGCCGCCCGAGAGGTGCACGTTTTTGCCGATCTGGGCGCAGGAGCCGACGGTGGCCCAGGTGTCGACCATGGTGCCCTCATCGACATAGGCGCCGATATTGACGTAGGAGGGCATCAGGATGACATTTTTGGCGATGAAGGCGCCGCGCCGTGCGACCGCGGGCGGAACCACGCGGAAACCGCCAGCCTTGAATGCGGCTTCATCATAGCTGGCGAATTTCGGCGCGACCTTGTCAAAATACTTGCTGGTGCCGTCCTGCATCACCGCGTTGTCATGCAGGCGGAAGGAGAGCAGAACCGCTTTTTTTGCCCACTCGTTGGTTTGCCACTGGCCGTTGCGCTTTTCGGCCACGCGCAGCGTCCCGGCATCGAGCATGGCGATCGTGTCGTTGACCGCGCCGCGCACGTCGGCAGGCGCATTGCCCGGAGAAAGCGCGTTGCGGTTATCCCAGGCCTGTTCGATGGTGCTTTGCAGTTTTTGCATTGTCATTGTTGTTCCTTGGAGATTTACAGTGATGCGGCGAATCGCTTAAGGCGCTGTGCCGCTTCGGTGCACTCATCCACTGTGGCGACCAGCGCGATGCGGATGCGCCCGGCACCGGGGTTGATTCCCCGGGCCTCGCGCGCAAGATAACTGCCCGGCAGGACGCTGACCGCCTCGGTGTCATGCAGCCTCCGGGTGAATTCGATGTCGTCGATGGGGGTTTTCAGCCACAGGTAAAACGCCGCGTCCGGCCATTCGACCGGCATCGCCGGTTTCAGGATGTCGATGACCGCACTGAACTTCTGCAGATACAGCCTGCGGTTTTCGACGACATGCCGCTCATCGTTCCAGGCTGCGATGCTGGCTGCCTGCACCGGCGGGCTCATCGCACCGCCGAGGTAGGTGCGGTAGAGGTAGAACTTTTTCAGGATCGCGGCGTCACCGGCGACAAACCCCGAGCGCATGCCCGGGACATTGGAACGTTTGGACAGGCTCGAGAACACCACCAGATTGCGGAAATCGCCACGGCCAAGCTGCACCGCGGCAGCCAGCGCCCCCAGCGGCGGCCGGGCTTCATCGAAGTAGATTTCGGAATAGCACTCGTCGGCGGCGATCACGTAGCCGTAACGGTCCGCGTGTTCGAACAACTGCTTCCAGTCGGCCAGTGTCAGCACCTTGCCGGTGGGATTGCCGGGCGAGCAGACGATCAGCAGCTGGGTCCGCCGCCATACGTCGTCCGGCAGCTGCGACAGGTCGAAAGCGAATCCGTTTTCCGGCAGTGTGTGGATGTATTGCGGTTCCGCGCCGGCCAGCAGGGCTGCGCCTTCATAGATCTGGTAAAACGGATTCGGGCAGACCACCACGGGTGCAGGCCGGGTCGGATCTATGACCGCCTGGGCAAACGAAAACAGGGCTTCGCGGCTGCCGTTGACGGGCAATACCTGGGTGGCGGCTTCCGGCGCGGGAATGGTGTAACGGCGGCCGATCCAGCCGGAGACGGCCTGGCGCAGTGCGTCAGTGCCGAGCGTCGCCGGATAGACCGACAATCCGTCCAGGTTGCCGACCAGCGTGTCGCGGATGAATGCCGGCGTCGGGTGCTTGGGTTCGCCGATGTGCAGGCTCACGGGCTTCAGGCCGGAGGGGGGCTTGCTGCCCGCGAGCAGCGCGCTGAGCCGCTGGAACGGGTAGCTGTGCAGCAGATCGAGACGTGGATTCAACGGGAATTCGCCAATGCTGGTATGCCGCAGGCGCGGCGCAGCCTGCAATTATAAAGGGCCATAAAGGGCCGGATCACAAAGAGCTGCTGCGATAAATGCCCAGGGCAGGCGCACCCCCGTGCGTCCGCGGCCGGGCCAGCTGCTCAGCGCGTTGGCGCCCCGGGCTCGAGCAGGGGCATGTCGGGCACGCTGGCGAGCCTGGAGCCGCGTTTCAGATGCTGCACGGTGACGGTGGTGAAGATGCCGCCGCGGACGTAGAAGCGTGCGGTGAGCCGCATGTAACGCGGTTTGGTGGCGCTGACCAGGTCATCCAGGATGCGGTTGGTGACCGCCTCGTGGAAGGCGCCTTCGTTGCGGAACGACCAGATGTAAAGCTTCAGGCTTTTCAGTTCGACGCACAGCCTGTCCGGCACGTAATCGAGGATCAGCGTCGCGAAATCCGGCTGGCCGGTTTTCGGGCACAGGCACGTAAACTCCGGAATTTCCATGTGAATCCGGAAGTCATGGGTCGGGGCCGGGTTGGCAAAGGTCTCAAGTTTCCGGGATGGCTGGCTCGGCATGGCGTCTGGTATCAATCCGGCGATTCAATTCAGTTAAAATGCGCGCTGAATTCTACCCGTTTAGACCCGCTGCACAACCTCTTTTCCTGGCAGAACTGCATCTTGCGCCTCAAGCAAATCAACCTCGCCGGCTTCAAATCGTTTGTCGATCCCACCCACATTCCCGTGCCGGGGCAGCTGGTCGGCGTGGTCGGGCCCAATGGCTGCGGCAAGTCCAACATCATCGATGCCGTGCGCTGGGTGCTGGGCGAGACTTCCGCGAAGCACCTGCGCGGGGCCACGATGCAGGATGTGCTGTTCAACGGTTCGGGCGACCGCAAGCCGGTGAACCGCGCCAGCGTCGAACTGGTGTTCGACAACAGCCTGGGCAAGGCGGCGGGGCAGTGGTCGAGTTATGCCGAAATCTCGGTCAAGCGCATGCTTGAGCGCGACGGCGATTCCTCCTACTACATCAACAATGTCCATGTCCGGCGGCGCGACGTGGCGGACATTTTCCTCGGCACCGGCCTCGGCGCCCGCGCCTACGCGATCATCGAGCAGGGCATGATCTCGCGGGTCATCGAGGCGAAGCCAGAGGAGCTGCGCGTGTTTCTCGAGGAGGCCGCCGGTGTGTCCAAATACCGCGAGCGCCGCCGCGAAACCGAGCTGCGGTTGCGTGACACCCGGGAAAACCTGGCGCGTGTCGACGATATCCGGCAGGAACTCGACAAGCAGCTGGAGCACCTGCAGGCGCAGGCTGAAGTGGCCACGCGCTATCACGCGCTGCAGGAACAGGTCACGGGAACGCAGCACCTGCTGTGGTTCGTGCGCAGGAACGAGGCGGCTGCGACGCGCGCCCGCCATGCCAGGGACATCGAACGCCTCGGCACCGAGCTTGAAGCGGAAACCGCCCGTCTCCGCGATGCCGAGCGCCGCCTAGAGGAACTGCGCAACCAGCATTACCGCAGCGGTGATGAGGTGCACGCGGCGCAGGGCGCACTCTACGAGACCAATGCGGAAATCGCGCGCCTCGAGCAGCAGATCGCGCACATCCGCGAGAACCGGAGCCGCGTCGAACAGCAGATCGGTAACCTGAACGCGCAGGCCGAAAGCTCGCGCAGCACGCTCGAACAGTCCCGGACCGGCCATGCGGAATGGCAGGAAGAGCATGAGCGTTCGGAAGCACGTGTTGCCGAATGCGAGGCGCGTGTCGCGCAGGAGCGTGACAAGCTGCCGATCGCCGAGGAGGCGTGGCGTTCCGCCAGCAGCCGTCGCGATGAAATGCAGCAGGCAGTCGGACGTGCAGAGCAGTCGCGGCAGGTCGAACAGACCAAGCTCGCGCATGCTTCGAAGGTGCTGGAACAGCTGGCCTTGCGCAATTCCCGCCTGTTCGAGGAACAAAACGCCCTCGAAAAGCCGGATACCGGGGTGCTGGAAGCATTGCGGGAGCGGATGTCCGAATCCGCTGCCCTTCTGGAAGCGCGGCGCGAATCCCTGGCCGAACGCGAGGGCGGCCTTCCCGCACTCGAGCAGATGCTCGAGCAGCGGACGTCCGAAGCCGACCAGGCCGTGCAGGCGCTGACGGCCATGGAGGCTCGAGTCGAGGCCCTGCGCCAGCTCCAGGACAACCTCGCGCACGGCGCGAACATGGATGACTGGATGTACTCCCGCGGACTCGATGGCGCACAGCGGCTCTGGCAGGGCATCGCCATCGAGGCTGGCTACGAGGACGCGCTCGAGGCTGTGTTGCGCGAACGGCTCAATGCCGTGGCGGTTTCCGGTCTCGATGCCTGCGGCAACTGGTCCGGCAATGCGCCGCCCGCCAAGATAGCGGTCGCTGATACCAGCGCCGTTGGCGCCGACCTTGCGGCGGCCCCGATGCCGGCCGGTGCCCGACCGCTCGGCGAATGCGTGACCTGCCGTGACGCGCAGCTCGCGCCGGCCCTCACAGACTGGCTGCACGGTGCGTTTGTGGTGGATGACCTTGCTGCGGGGCTCAGCCTGCGCAACCAGCTTGCCCCGGGGGCTGTGCTGGTGACGCGCGACGGGTATCTGTTCACCCGGAACAGCCTGACTTTCCATGCGCCGGATTCCGAGTTGCACGGCGTGCTGTCGCGCCAGCGCGAGATCGAGACTCTCGATGGCGACATTGCCGTACGAAGATCCGCAATGCAGGGGCTGCGCGCGGCGGTCGAAGAGCAGGCGGCACGCATTGCGGAAGAAAAAGCCATGCTCGGCGAGCTTCGCGGCGAAGTCGCCCGCCTGCAGCAGGAGCATCATGCCCTGCAGGTCGAAGGCGTTCGCCAGACGGAACAGGCCCAGCGGCTGACCCAGCGCGGCGAGCAGATTGCAGCCGAGCTGGCCGAGATCGCAGCCCAGGTGGCACTCGAGACCGGACAGCAGGAGGAGGCTTCCGGCGCACTGGCGCGGCTCAAGGAAGAGGCTGGCGGATTTGCAGTCGAACTCGAAGCCGCGCTCGAGCAGTTCCAGCAGTCGCAATCGGTGCTGGAGACGCAGCGGGTCACCGTGCAACAGGCCGAGCGTGAACTGCAGGAGGCGGTTTTCCAGGCCAAAACCTCCCTCGGCAAGATCAGCGAAGCCGAGCGCGCGATGGCTGCAGCCACTGAAACACTGGAGCGTGTGCAGCTGGCGCTGGCGGCCGAGCAGGAAGCCCTGGCGCGGCTGGACGAGTCACCCTGGCAAAGCCAGTTGCAGATTGCGCTGTCGCTGCGGGGTGCCAAGGAACAGGCGCTGGCGGAAGCCCGGGATGCACTTGAGGCCGCCGAATCGCAGTTGAAGGCTGTCGAGCAGGAGCGGATGACCTCGGAGCAGAAGCTGGGGCCGCTGCGCGACCGCATCAACGAGGTGAAGCTGAAGGAGCAGGAGGCGCGCATCAACGAGGAGCAGTATGCGCAGCAGCTTGCCGAAGCCGGCGCCAACGAGGAGATGCTGGCCCAGAATGTCGAGAAAGGCCAGCGGTCCGGCTCCCTGCAGTCGGAAATCAACCGGCTCAATGACGAGATCAAGAGCCTCGGCGCGGTGAACCTGGCGGCGCTGGAAGAACTGGAGGCAGGCCGAGAGCGCAAGGCTTACCTTGATGCGCAATCAGCCGACCTGACTTCGGCGATGAACACCCTGGAAGACGCGATCCGCCGCATCGACCGCGAGACGCGCGAACGCCTGCAGTCGACATTCGATGAGGTCAACGCCCATTTTTCGCGCATGTTCCCGGTCCTGTTCGGCGGCGGAAACGCGAAGCTGTCGCTGACAGGCGAGGAAATCCTGGATGCCGGCATCCAGGTGACGGCGCAGCCGCCGGGCAAGAAGAACAGTTCAATTCATCTGCTCTCCGGCGGAGAAAAGGCACTGACGGCAATGTCGCTGGTGTTCGCGATCTTCCAGCTGAACCCTGCGCCGTTCTGCATGCTGGACGAGGTCGATGCGCCACTCGACGACCACAACACCAGCCGGCTTTGCGAACTGGTGAAGCGGATGTCCGAACAGTCGCAGTTCGTGTTCATCACCCACAACAAGATCACGATGGAAATTGCCAGCCAGCTGCTCGGCATCACCATGCAGGAGCCGGGCGTTTCCCGTGTCGTGGCGGTCGATATCGAGGCGGCCATGAAACTCACCGAAGAGGCGGCCTGAGCGGCCGGACCGGAATGAGCGACCTGCAGATTGCGCTGGGAATCATCGGGCTGCTGGTCGTCGCTGCGGTTTACGCCTACAACGCCTGGCAGGAGCGCAAGCTGCGCCAGCGCCTGGAGCAGGCGTTTGACGGCCAGCGCGAGGATGTGCTGCTGAAACCTGCCGAGGCTGCTGCCGCAGCACGCATCGAGCCGCGCCTGGGTGAGGGTGGCGGGGAAGCCGTTGCCGCCGCAGCCGCATCCGCGGACACGCGTTCTGCCGCCGCCACCGGCCGTGCATCCACGACCATGGCTTCCGTCGCGGCTCCGAACGGCGCCGATGACCTGATTGAATTCAGCGCCGGTCTTGAGGCGGAGACACCGGTTGGCGAGTCCGCCCTGCATGAGCTGCAAAGCCGGATCGCGACCTTCGGCAAGCCCGCGCGACTTCTTGGCTGGGACGAATCGGCCGGGGCATGGCTGCCGCTGGGCCGGGAAACGCATGGCGGATTTCACCGGCTGCAGGCTGCAATCCAGTTGGCAAATCGGGGCGGACCGGTGCATGCGCCTCAACTCAACGGATTCTGCGATGCGGTGCGCAGCTGGGCCGAACGTCACGGTGTGTCCGCGGCCATTCCAGATGCGGACGATGGGCTGAAGGCCGCTCAGGCGCTCGACGCCATGTGCGGTGATCTGGACGTGTCGATCGGGCTGAACGTCGTTGCCCCGCCGGGTGCAGCGTTTCCGGGTGAGCAGCTTGCAGCGGCGGCGGCTGATGCCGGATTCAGCCTCGAGTCGGATGGCCTGTTCCATTGGCGGGATGCCGGGGGGCAGACGCTGTTTTCGATGGAAAACCACGAGCCCGAACCGTTCACGGCCGATCGCCTCGAAGCGATGCAGACCTCGGGATTGACCCTGCTGCTGGATGTTCCGCGGGTAGCAGACGCCGCTGGCGCGATGGACGAGATGGTGCGCGTTGGCGGACTGCTGGCGTCGTCACTCGGCGGATATCTGGTGGATGACAACCGTGTCGCCCTGCAGCCGTCCGGAGTGGAGCGCATCAAGTCGCAGCTGCGTGAAATACACGACGCGATGGCCTCACGGGACATCCCCGCCGGCGGCCCGCGGGCGCAGCGTCTCTTTGCATGACCAGTGACGCGCTGCGCGCGCGAGCGGCGCGCCTGCGCGGTGAAATCGAGTACCACAACCACCGCTACTACGTCCTCGACGATCCATTGATCCCGGACGCCGAGTTCGACCGCCTGTTCCGCGAACTGCAGGAGCTTGAAGCTGCGCACCCCGAACTGCGCACAGCCGATTCGCCGACGCAGCGTGTCGGCGGGACGCCGGCATCGGAGTTCACGCAGGCGATGCACGCCCAGCCGATGCTGTCGCTGAACAACGCCTTTGGCGACGAGGAGGTCGAGGCATTCGACCGGCGCATCCGTGAAGCGCTTGCGGTGGATGAGGTGGAATACGCGGTCGAGCCCAAGTTCGACGGCCTGGCGATCAGCCTGGTCTACGAGCAGGGCGTGCTGGTGCGCGGCGCCACCCGCGGAGACGGCTATACCGGCGAGGATGTCACCGCCAATTTGCGCACGGTGCGTTCGATCCCTCTGCACCTCCCTGAAGGTGCACCGGATGCGCTGGAGATCCGCGGCGAGGTTCTGATGTTGCGCGCCGATTTCGAGCGCCTGAACCGCAGCCAGCAGGCGCAGGGCGCGAAGCTGTTTGCCAACCCGCGCAATGCGGCGGCAGGTTCATTGCGTCAGCTCGATCCGCGCATCACCGCGGGCCGCAAGCTGAGTTTTTTTGCTTACGGCCTGGTCGGCCCCGAGCAGGCGCTCGGGCTAAAAACACATACTCAAGTAATTGATTTTATTGAAAAAAATAATTTCCTCGTAGCGCCGGAACGCGCAATGGTGCGCGGGCTGGACGGCCTGCTCGGCTACTACCGGCGCATCGGCGCATCGCGCAGCCAACTGCCTTATGAAATCGACGGCGTGGTCTACAAGGTCGACAGTCTGGATGCGCAGCGCCGTCTGGGATTCGTGTCACGGGCGCCGCGCTTTGCGGTTGCGCATAAATTTCCCGCGGAAGAGGCGGCAAGTGTCGTTGTCGGCATAGACCTGCAGGTCGGTCGTACCGGTGCCTTGACCCCGGTGGCTCGGCTGCAGCCGGTGTTCGTCGGTGGCGTGAATGTCACCAATGCGACCCTGCACAACGAGGATGAGGTGCGGCGCAAGGATGTGCACGTGGGCGACACCGTGATCGTCCGCCGCGCCGGAGATGTGATCCCGGAGGTGGTGCGGGTGGCCTCGCCAGGGCGGCGGCGTCCCGAAGACCGTTTCGTGATGCCGGCGCAGTGCCCGGTGTGCGGATCACGGGTCGTGCGCAGTGAAGGCGAAGCAGTCGCGCGCTGCAGCGGAGGCCTCTACTGCAGCGCACAGCGCAAGCAGGCACTGCTGCATTTCGCCTCCCGTCGCGCGATGGACATCGAAGGACTCGGCGACCGCCTGGTCGAACAGCTGGTGGATCTTGAGCTTGTCCGCACTCCTGCGGACCTCTATGGCCTGGAAGCTGAGGCGCTGGCCGGTCTCGACCGCATGGCCGAAAAGTCCGCCGCCAATGTCATTGCCGCCATCGACAAAAGCCGGCATACGACGCTGGCGCGCCTCGTGTTCTCGCTGGGCATCCGCAACGTCGGCGAGAGCACGGCGCGGGATCTTGCCTCGCATTTCGGCAGCCTTGACGCGTTGATGGAGGCCGGCACCGAGGCCCTGCTTGCCGTCCCGGATGTCGGGCCAGTGGTGGCCGAAAGCGTGCGCCAGTTTTTCTCCGAGCCCCATAACCGGGAGGTGATCGCAGGATTGTTGAAGGCCGGGGTCCGCTATGAACCCGTTGCGCCGCGTGCTGTGCCGTCAGGCGCGGTGTCAGGCCGGACTTTTGTGCTGACCGGGACGTTGCCCGGGCTGGGGCGTGAAGAGGCCAAGGCGCTGATCGAGGCCGCCGGCGGGCGCGTAAGCGGCAGCGTTTCCAGGAAGACGGATTTCGTGGTGGCCGGCGATGATGCGGGCTCCAAGCTCGAAAAGGCGCGTACCCTGGGGGTGGCTGTCATCAACGAGCAGGAATTGCGATCCATGCTGGAGCCCGGCGCATGAAAAAAAGGGGGGGTACGGCGATGGCGATGCAGGGTTCGATCCGCAAGGCGGTATTCCCGGTTGCCGGCCTCGGCACGCGCTTCCTGCCGGCGACCAAGGCCAGCCCTAAGGAAATGCTGCCGGTGGTCGACAAGCCGCTGATCCAGTACGCGGTCGAGGAGGCGGTGGCCGCCGGTGTGAAGGAATTGATATTCGTCACCGGCCGTGGCAAGCGCGCCATCGAGGACCATTTTGACCAGGCCGTGGAACTGGAGCTCGCACTGGAACGCGGCGGCAAAAGCCGCCTGCTGAAAGAGGTGCGCGGCATATTGCCCCGCGGAGTGAGCTGCATGTTTGTGCGCCAGGCCGAGCCGCTGGGTCTGGGGCATGCCGTGCTTTGTGCGCAATCGGCGGTCGGCGATGAACCTTTTGCGCTGCTGCTGGCGGACGACCTGATCGATGCGTCCGTGCCTGTGCTCGCACAGATGGAGCAGCTGTACCGCAGGCGGCAGGCGACGGTGATTGCCGTCGGGCGGGTTCCCAAATCCGACATTTCCAGGTATGGCGTGGTCGCCATCGCCGCACGCTCGCGGTCGCCGCACGTCATCACCGGTATTGTCGAAAAGCCTTCCGCTGCCGATGCGCCCTCACGCCTGGGTGTGGTCGGCCGCTACATCCTGACGCCAGGCATATTTGATGAGTTGCGGCGATCGCGCGCCGGGCTGGGCGGCGAAATCCAGCTGACTGATGCGATTGCGCGTCTGCAGGTTCGCGAGCCGGTACTGGCCTATGAGTTTTCGGGTCGCCGCTATGACTGCGGCAGCAAGCTGGGTTATCTCGAAGCCAATGTCGAACTGGGTTGCCGCCATCCCGAAATCGGCAGGGCATTCCGCCGCTACCTTCGGCGGATGACGTTTTAACCGGCAACACCGGCCTAAATATCATCATGTGCTAATATTCAAAAGGTTCATTCCGAACGGGTACTGGTACATTTCAAGATCTGGGGGAGTCGTGCAATGGCAAACAAACTGATGATCATCATGGTCAATACCGATCCGGCGAACGGGTCCGAACTGGGTGCGCCGTTTTTCCAGGCGACGGTCGCAGCAGCCATGGACTATGAAGTTGAAATGATCCTGACTGCGCGCGCCGGGGAACTGGCGAAAAAGGGCGTCGCGGAAAAACTGTTCGTCAAGGAAGGTTCGCCGAAAAGCGTCTACGATTTCATCAAGGATGCGCACGAGGCCGGCGTCCAGTTCAAGGTGTGCACGCCGACCCTCGACCTCTGGGGCGATGACCTGATCCCCGAAATCGGCGAAACGGTGGGCGGCGCCTACGTCATTGAGCAGGCCATGGACGACGACGTGGTGACCTTTACCTACTGATTGGATGGCATTGCCGCAGAACCAGCCGGATTTTCCTGCCGGCGCCGAATTGCTGGTTGCGCCGGAGGTGGTTGACGGTGCAGTAAGGAGGGTTGCCGCGGAAATCGCCGCTGCCGTATCGCGGCATGCCGGTCGCCCGCTTGCGCTCGTGGTCATGCGCGGCGGCCTGATCTTTGCCGGCCAGTTACTTCCCCTGCTGGAGTTTCCCCTGGACATCGACTATGTCGACGCCAGCCGTTACGGGCAGGCGACCCGGGGCGGCGAGCTGTCGTGGCGCGCGGGCATACCCGATGGCGTGGCGGGGCGCACCGTGCTGTTGATTGACGACATACTCGATGAGGGCCTGACCCTCGCGGCCATCCGCGACAAGCTGCTTGCAGCCGGGGCCAGCGAAGTGCTGATTGCGGTGTTTGCCGACAAGCGGCTGGCGCGCCCCAAGCCGGTTGCTGCGGATTTCGTCGGCGTTTTCGTGCCGGACCGTTACGTGTTCGGCTTCGGCATGGATGCCGGCGGTCTGTGGCGCAACCTGCCCGCGGTGTATGCTCTCGCGCAGGATCAACAGGACTGATTGCGCACGCATGCTCGGCATCATTGGCGGTAGCGGACTCAACCGCATCAAGGGCTTGGAAATCACGGGTTGCCAGCCCTGCGCGACGCCTTATGGCGAGCCCTCCGCGCCCTTGCAGGCTGGGGTCCTGCGCGGCCGGCCCGTCCTGTTCCTGCCGCGACATGGCGACGGGCACACAATTGCGCCACATCGCATCAATTACCGGGCCAACCTGTGGGCGCTGCATGCACAGGGCGCGCGCAGCATCGTCGCCGTCGCCGCCGTAGGCGGGATTGCCGCGGGCATGGATTCTGGCAGGCTGGTGGTGCCTGACCAGATCATCGATTACACCCACGGCCGCGAAGCCAGTTATTTTGACGGAGTCGCCAATCCGCTGTCGCATGTCGATTTCACATTGCCGTTCTGCGAAGGGCTGCGTAAACGCCTGCTCGCTGCAGGAAGGGCCGCCGGTCATGTGCTGCATGACGGCGGCACCTACGGCGCGACGCAGGGACCCCGGCTCGAAACCGCGGCTGAAATTGATCGCATGGAGCGCGATGGCGCGGACATCGTTGGCATGACCGGCATGCCCGAGGCTGTGCTCGCACGCGAACTGGGTCTCTGTTATGCCATGCTCGCGCTGGTCGTCAATGCCGCCGCGGGACGCGGCAACAATACTCGGGGCGTGTCGATGGCGGAAATCGAGGCCACTGCAGCCTCCGGGATGCGTCGGGTTCTGGAAGTTCTAGGCGTACTGGAATCCGGTCATGGCCATTAGGCCGGTATTGCGCATGGGCGACCCGCGACTGCTGCGGATTTCGCTGCCTGTGGAGCGCTTCGACTCCCCGGAACTGAAGGCGCTGCTTGCCGACATGGAGGACACCATGCGCGCGCTCGACGGTGCGGGGCTGGCTGCGCCGCAGATCGGCGTGCCGCTGCGGGTGGTCATCTTCGGCGTTGACCGAAATCCCCGTTATTCCGATGCGGAACCGGTGCCGCATACCGTGCTCATCAATCCGCAGATCACAATCCTGGACGAGACTCAGGAGGATGGCTGGGAAGGCTGCCTGTCGGTGCCGGGCATGCGCGGACTGGTGCCGCGCCACCGGCGCCTGCGCTATGCTGGTTTTGACGCCTCCGGCGGGCGGATCGTCCGCATGGCCGACGGTTTCCATGCCCGTGTCGTCCAGCACGAATGCGACCACCTCGATGGTGTGCTGTATCCGATGCGCATGCGCGACATGCGCAACTTCGGTTTCACCGAAGAACTGTTTCCGGGTGAAGATCACTCCGGCGACTGAACGTCGGGCGTTCAGACCCGCAGTTGGCCGAGCAGTTCACTTTCAAAGCGCACGGTGGTCTTGGGGTTGTTCAATGCGCTGCCGCTGATCACGAAAGTGTCTTCGGCGCGCGACCCCAGCGTGTTGATTTTCGCGGAATGCAGGTTGATGTCGAATGCGGTCAGGATGCGCGAGATGCGCGACAGCAGGCCCGGCCGGTCGCCGGCGACAATCGACAGCATGCGGTAGTTGCCGCGTTCGTCGGCCTGGATGCTGATTTCCGGGGTGATCGGGAAGTGCCTGAGCTGCCGGCTCAGTCTCGGCCTGGCCAGCGGCGGCAGGGGTGCCTTGTTCTGCAGGCGCTCGCTCAGTTCGTATTCGATATAGCTGATCAGGTCCCGGTATTCGGATGCCTGGCGTCCCGAGGCGTCCTGGATCTGGAACGTGTCGAGGGCATAGCCGTTCTGCGTGGTATGGATCTTGGCTTCGTAGATGTCGAAGCTGATGCCTTCAAAGAAGCTGCATATCCTTGAAAACAGCTCTTTCTGGTCCGCAACATAGACCATCACCTGCAGCCCTTCGCCAACGGGCGAGAGGCGCGCCCGGACAACCGGTGTTGCCGTGGTTGTCCGGTAATACAGGTGCCGTGTGTGCCATGCGATTTCCTGCGGTTCGTGGCGCAGGAAGTAGCCGGTATCGAGCTGGCGCCAGAATTCCTGGTAGGCGGCTTCCGGTATCGCATACAGCCGGAGCGTCGCCATGGCTTCTTCCTGCCGAGCGCGCTGACCGTTCCGGGGTTCGGCGGGGTCGCCCGCCAGCAGCCGCCTGGTGCCGTGAAACAGGTCCTCCAGCAGCTTGGCCTTCCACGCATTCCAGACCTTCGGGCTGGTGCCGCGGATGTCGGCGACGGTGAGCAGGTACAGCGCGACCAGGTGGCGTTCATCGCCGACGCGTGCCGCGAACGCCTGAACCACACCGGGGTCGGTCAGGTCCTGCTTTTGCGCGGTGGAGGACATCACCAGATGCTGTTCGACCAGCCAGGCCACAAGGTCGCAGTCAGCCGCAGGCAACCCGTGAGAGCGGCAGAAACGGTGCGCGTCCGGTTTTCCCAGTTCGGAATGGTCGCCGCCGCGCCCCTTGGCGATGTCATGGAAAAGCCCGGCCAGATAGAGCAGTTCCGGGCGTTCGAACTCGCTCATCAGACGACTGCACAGCGGAAATTCGTGGGCAAGCTCGGGCACTGCAAAGCGCCGCAGGTTGCGCACAACCTTGAGGATGTGCTCGTCGACCGTGTAGACATGGTAGAGGTCGTGCTGCATCTGGCCGACGATGCGTCCGAAGGCCGGGATGTAGCGCCCGAGGATGTCGTACTGATGCATGCGCCTCAATTCACGGATCATCCGCGTCGGGCTGCGCAGGATCGCCATGAACAGCGCCTTCATTCGCGGATCGCTGCGGGTGGCCGGCGTGATTTTTCGGCGTGCACGCCACAGTGCGCGCAGGGTGACGGCGCCGATGGCCTTGATTTCATGGTGCTGCTGCATCAGGGCGAACGCCTCGAGTATGGCGCAGGGGTCGCGCTCGAAAATCCCCTCGTCCGGGGCCGAGAGCAGTTCTCCGAGAATCACGAAGCGCTCATTGAGCGGTTTGACCTGCCTGTTGCCGGGTGGCGAAATCCGCCGCTCCAGGTTCTGCAGCAGGATGGTGTTCAACTGCGAAACCGATTTTGCCGTCTGGTAATAGCGCTGCATCAGCCGTTCGCTGGGGCGCTTGCCGCTGCGGTCTGCGAAGCCGAGCTGTTTCGCCAGCGCTGTCTGGTGGTCGAACAGCAGCCGGTCCTCGCGGCGGCCGGCGAGGTAATGCAGGCGGATGCGCAGCAATTCAAGTACGCGTTCATGGCGGCCGATCGCCGCGGCTTCCTCGCGGGTGATGAAACCGCGGCGAGCCAGTTCGAGCCAGGTCCGGCCGAGCCCGGCTGCACGCGAAATCCACAGAATGGTGTTGAGGTCACGAAGTCCACCGGCGCTTTCCTTCAGGTTCGGCTCCAGGTTCGTTTCCTGGTGGCGCACATGCCGGTGTTGCTGTTCGATGAGCTTCGCACGGAGAAAGGCCGAGGCATCAATCGACTGTTGCAGCCTGCGGGTAAATCGCCGGTAGAGGTCGCGGTTGCCGCTGATCAGCCGGGACTCTAGCAGTGTGGTCTGTACCGTGATGTCGGCTGCAGCCACCTCAAAGCATTCGTCGATGGTGCGCACGCTGTGGCCGGCTTCGAGGCCGATGTCCCAGAAATGCCCGACCAGCGCCTCAAGCTTGGCGCGCAGTGCCTCGTCCGCCGGCTCCTGCAGAAGGATGAGTATGTCAACGTCAGAATACGGGAAAAGCTGGCCGCGGCCGTAGCCGCCAACCGCGATGATTGCGGTGTTTTGCGGCATCTGCTGCGCTTTCCAGGCCAGGCGCAGATGGCGGTCGGTCAGCAGGGCAAGCCGGCGCAGCAGATCGCGGCCGAGTTGGCCGGACTCGAAGCGTTTGCGGATTTCCGCCCGTTCCGCAGCCAGCGCGCTGCGTTGTGTGCCGGTCCGTGCCGGTCCGGCATCGCGGGACGTTGTTGCGGTCGCTGGACGCATCGGACCGAAGACTCAGGCCGGCGGCGGACTGCCCGCCGAGAGGGTCAGGACTTCGTGGCCGTCGGGGGTCACCAGAACCGTGTGCTCCCACTGCGCAGACAGGCTGTGGTCCTTGGTGACGATGGTCCAGCCGTCGGCCATCTGGCGGATTTCGGCGCGACCGGCGTTGATCATGGGTTCGACCGTGAAAATCATGCCCGCTTCGAGGACCAGCCCGGTTCCGGGGCGGCCGTAGTGCAGGATCTGCGGATCTTCGTGGAATTTTCGGCCGATACCGTGGCCGCAGAATTCGCGGACGACACTGCAGCCGTTGCGTTCGGCATGCATCTGGATGGCGTGGCCGATGTCGCCCAGCGTGTTTCCGGGTCGTACGGCGCGTATGCCGCGCCACATGCACTCGTAGGTCAGGTCGACCAGCCGCCGCGCCTGGATCGATGGCTGACCGACAAAGAACATTCGGCTGGTGTCACCGTGGTATCCGTCCTTGATGACCGTGATGTCGAGGTTGATGATGTCGCCGTTTTTCAGCCGTTTTTCACCCGGCACGCCGTGGCAGACGACATGGTTGACCGAGGTGCAGATAGACTTGGGGTAGGGGGTATAGCCCGGCGGGGTGTAATTGAGCGGTGCGGGCACCGTGCCCTGCTGGTTGACCATGTAATCATGGCAAAGCCGGTCCAGTTCGCCGGTGGTAATTCCGGGCTGGACGTGAGGAGTAATGTAATCAAGGACTTCGGACGCGAGCCGTCCGGCCACGCGCATGCGCTGGATGTCTTCAGGAGTCTTCAGTTCTACGGCCATGACGGCGCTTTCGGTGCGCGCCATGCAGGGGCTGCGCGGGGTTGCGGTGACAAGGCTGGCGATTCTAACAGGTTGTAACCATTCGAAAAATTCGGGAATTGACGGACAGGATGGCGTGGTCCCGGGGCTGTCCGAGCAGTCCGGGGCAAAGCTTGAGGGAAGGCTTCTTCACGTGATAAAATAACAAGTTAGCCCGGTTTTCCATTTTTTAGGCGATCGGGTATTACACACACCTGCCGACGTTCAGGGTGCCCGGTGATCCGGGTTGTCTCGGGCAGGTGGCGGATTAACCCTAACTGGAGATTCAGAATCATGTCAGTCACCATGCGTGAAATGCTTGAGGCCGGCGTTCATTTCGGCCATCAGACGCGTTACTGGAACCCGAAAATGGCGCCTTTCATTTTCGGGCACCGCAACAAGATCCACATCGTCAATCTCGAAAAGACGATGGCAATGTATCTGGAAGCGCTGAAATTCGTGCGCCAGATCACCTCGAACAAGGGCACCGTCCTGTTCGTCGGCACCAAGCGCCAGGCCCGCGACATCGTCCGCGAGGAGGCGCTGCGCTGCAGTTCTCCCTATGTCGACTACCGTTGGCTCGGCGGCATGCTCACCAACTACAAGACGGTCAAGGGTTCGATCCAGCGCCTGAAGGACATGCTGGCCATGCGCGAAGACGGCTCCTTCGAGAAACTGTCGAAGAAGGAAGGCCTGCAGTACGAGCGCGAAATCGCCAAGCTGGAGCGCAGCCTGGGCGGAATCAAGGACATGGCCGGATTGCCGGATGCGTTGTTCGTGATCGACGTCGGTTACCAGAAGGGCGCGATCACCGAAGCCAAGAAACTGGGAATCCCGGTAATTGGCGTGGTCGATACCAACCACTCACCCGACGGTGTCGATTACGTGATCCCCGGAAACGACGACTCGAGCCGGGCGATCAAGCTGTATGCCCGCGGCATCGCGGATGCGGTGCTGGAAGGGCGCAGCAACAGCATCAAGGAAATCGTCAGTGGCGGTTCGGACGAATTCGTCGAGGTCGACGACGGCGAATCCGCCGCGGCCTGATCGGGCTCCACAGCATATCCAAGGGGCTGGCTCAGCCCCTTTTTTTTAATTGGTGGAAGAGGAATGGCGGCAATGGCAGAAATTACTGCGGGCATGGTGCGGGAACTCCGCGAAAAAACCGATGCACCGATGATGGAGTGCAAGAAGGCGTTGACCGAGGCCGGTGGCGACATGGGCAAGGCCGAGGAAATCCTGCGGGTCAAGCTGGGCAACAAGGCGAGCAAGGCCTCATCGCGCGTCGCGGCCGAGGGCGTCGTGGCTGCGCACATCTCGGGCGACGGCAGGAAGGGCGCAATCATCGAGCTCAACTGCGAGACCGATTTTGTCGCGAAGAACGACGATTTCCTGGCGTTCGCCGCGGTGCTGGCCAGACTCGCAGCCGAGCAGAAGCCCGCGGATGTCGAGGCGATGTCCGCACTGAGCATGGACGGCACGGTGGTCGAGGAACGGCGCAAGGCCCTGGTCGGCAAGATTGGCGAAAACGTGTCGATCCGCCGTTTCGCATGCGCCGATGCCAAGGGCAAATTCGTGTCCTATATCCATGGCGGTGCCAAGATCGGCGTTCTGGTCGACCTGGTCGGCGGTGACGAGGCGCTGGGCAAGGATCTGGCCATGCACATCGCAGCGAGCAGGCCCAGGGCGTTGGACATTTCAGGTGTGGCACCCGAGGCCATCGAAGCGGAGCGCCGCGTGGCGTCCGAGAAGGCTGCCGAGGATGCGGCCAAGTCCGGCAAGTCGATTCCGCCCGAGATCATGGCCAAGCGCGTCGAAGGTTCGGTGCAGAAGTTCCTGAAGGAAGTGACGCTGCTCGGACAACTGTTCGTGAAGAACGACAAGCAGACGATCGAGCAACTGCTCAAGTCGTCCAATGCCAGCGTCGCCCGCTTCGACCTGTTCGTGGTCGGCGAGGGCATCGAAAAGAAAAAGGACGACTTTGCCGCCGAGGTGATGGCCCAGGTCGGTCAGGCGAAGCAGAAATAATAGTCCTTTAAAAACAAAGGGTTAAATATGGCACACACCCCTGCCTACAAGCGCATCCTGCTCAAGCTGAGCGGGGAGGCGCTGATGGGCGACGACAGTTATGGCATCAACCGGGACACCATCAACCGCATCGTGGCCGAGGTCGCGGAAGTCGCGCGTCTCGGGGTGGAAATTGCCGTCGTCATCGGGGGTGGCAACATTTTTCGCGGTGTCGCACCGGGTGCGGCGCACATGGACCGAGCCACTGCCGACTACATGGGCATGCTGGCAACCGTGATGAATGCGCTGGCACTCCAGGATGCCATGCGTCAGATCGGGCTGTTGAGCCGCGTGCAGTCGGCACTCAACATCGAGCAGGTTGTCGAGCCCTACATCCGCGGCAAGGCAATGCGTTATCTGGAAGAGGGCAAGGTCGTCATTTTTGCCGCGGGCACGGGCAATCCCTTCTTTACCACCGATACCGCGGCCGCGCTTCGCGGCATGGAAATGAATGTCGACCTGGTGCTCAAGGCGACCAAGGTTGACGGTGTCTACACCGACGATCCGAAAACCCATCCCGACGCCATGCGCTACCGCAAGGTGACCTTCGATGAGGCCATCATCAAGAACCTGAAGGTCATGGATGCCACGGCGCTGACGCTGTGCCGGGACCAGAAGCTGCCGATCAATGTGTTCAGCATTTTCAAGCCGCAGGCGCTCAAGCGCGTGGTGATGGGTGAGGACGAAGGTACGATGGTTCATGTTTGACTGGAGGCGGAAATGATTGCTGACATCAAGAAAAGCGCCGAGCAGAAGATGAAGAAGACCGTCGAGTCGCTCAAAACCGACCTCGGCAAGGTGCGTACCGGCCGCGCGCATACCGGACTGCTCGATCACGTCATGGTCGACTATTACGGGAATCCGACGCCGTTGCCCCAGGTTGCCAATGTCACGCTGCTGGACGGCCGCACCATCGGCGTCAGCCCCTGGGAAAAGAAGTTGGCCAATGCGATCGAGAAGGCGATTCGCGATTCCGACCTGGGCCTCAATCCGATGACGCAGGGCGACATCGTGAGAGTACCGATGCCGGCGCTGACCGAGGAGCGGCGCAAGGATCTGATCAAGGTGGTCAGACACGAAGGTGAAACCGCACGGGTCGCGATCCGCAACATCCGCCGCGATGCCAATACCCACCTCAAGGAGCTGCTCAAGAAAAAGGAAGTGGCCGAGGACGAGGAGCGCCGTGCCCAGGATGATGTCCAAAAACTCACGGACCGCTCGATTGCCGAAATCGACAAGATTCTCGAGGTCAAGGAAGCAGACCTCATGGCGATCTGATTCGTGGCGAGTTCCACGCAGGAAGTTCCCGCCGTCGATGCCGTTCCGCGGCATGTCGCCATCATCATGGATGGCAACGGGCGCTGGGCCAAACGGCGCTTTCTGCCCAGGATTGCCGGTCACCATAAAGGCGTCGAATCCGTGCGGGCCACGGTACGTGCATGCGCCGAGCGCGGCGTCACGGCACTCACCCTGTTTGCATTCAGCAGTGAAAACTGGCGGCGGCCGGCCGAGGAGGTTTCGCTGCTGATGCAACTGTTTGTCAGCGCGCTTCAACAGGAGGTGGAGCGGCTGCACCAGAATGGCATCCGTTTCCGCGTCATCGGAGATGTCTCAAGGTTTGATCACAAGCTGGTGGAATTGATTGATTCCGCGCAGCGACTGACAGTGGCGAATGCGGGCATGACCCTCACGGTTGCGGCGAATTACGGCGGGCGCTGGGACATCCTTCAGGCCGTCGAGAAACTGCGGCGCGAACAAGACGCCAGCGCTGCGCCATGGACCGAAGAGCAACTGCTGTCCCGACTGTCCCTGGGCGACCTTCCGGAGCCTGACCTGTTCATCAGGACCGGGGGAGAGCAGCGCATCAGCAATTTCCTGCTCTGGCAACTTGCATATACGGAGCTGTATTTCACCGATACGCTGTGGCCCGACTTCGATGCCGACGCGCTTGATCTGGCGATTGCCTCATACCGGCGGCGCGAGCGCCGGTTCGGCAGGACCAGCGAGCAGATCGGCGTGGATGCCGGGGCTTCCGGCCGCGCGGCCAGCGGCTGACGGCCTGTCGGCAGGACAGCTGCGCCCATCATGCTGTTAACCCGGATTCTAACGGTCGCAGTCCTGCTGCCCTTGTTTGCCGGTGGACTGTTTTTCCTGCCGGCTGCGTGGTGGGGCGTGGCGCTGATGCCGCTGGTTATTGCCGGCGCGCTGGAGTGGTCCGCATTGAGCGGTTTCGGCAGGGCAGCACGCTGGAGTTTTTGCGCAATGCTCACCGCATCCATGGTCGCGTTCATGATGACCGGCGGCCATGCCGGCTCCCTTGCGGCGGCCATGACCGTGCTCCTGGTCTCGGCGCTGTTCTGGGTGACAGTCGCGCCTTTCTGGTTGTGGCGGGGCTGGCGCGTACGCAATCCGGGATTGATGGCGCTCACCGGATGGATCCTGCTGGTGCCGACCTGGCTTGCATTGCTGCTGCTGCAGCGATACCCCTGGGTTCTGCTCGCGGTGATGGGGGTTGCCTGGGTTGCAGACAGCGCGGCGTATTTTGCAGGACACATCTGGGGACGGCGCAAACTGGCTCCGGCAATCAGTCCCGGCAAAACCTGGGAGGGCGTGGCCGGGGCGGCGGTGGCGGTGGGGGTGTATTATTTGCTGGTCTGGCATCTGGGTTTTGCCGCTACCGGTCTGGATTTGCAGGGCTCGGTCGCGCTTCTCGTCATGGTGCTGTTTCCTCTGAGCATTCTGGGAGATCTGTTCGAGTCGTGGATCAAGCGTCAGGCAGGCGTCAAGGACAGCGGACGGTTGCTGCCGGGACACGGCGGCGTGCTCGACCGTATCGATGCGCTGACTTCAACTCTGCCGCTGGCCGCCCTGGCGGTGACCTGGATGATCCAACGGGGCTGACCGCATGCAGCAACTGACCATCCTCGGCTCCACCGGCAGCATCGGCGTCAGCACACTGGATGTTGTCGCCCGCAATCCGGAGCGTTTTTCCGTGGCTGCACTCACCGCCCGCACCCAGTCCGGACTGCTGTTCGACCAATGCCTGCGGTTCCGGCCGGTGTACGCAGTATTGCTTGACCCGGAGGCGGCCGGTCAGCTGGCGCGCCGGCTGCGTGATGCCGGGAGCGCCACCAAAGTCCTTTGCGGTGCGCAGGCGCTTGAAACGGTGGCTACGCTGCCCCAGGTTTCCACCGTCATGGCCGCCATCGTGGGGATCGCAGGGCTGCGCCCGACTCTGGCCGCGGCACGTGCGGGAAAGCGCGTTCTCCTGGCAAACAAGGAGGCGCTGGTAACCGCGGGCAATCTGTTCATGGCGGCAGTGCAGGCCAGCGGGGCGGAGTTGCTGCCCATCGACAGCGAGCACAACGCCGTTTTTCAGGCCTTGCCCGGCCAGCGCAGCGGTTCCCTGGCTGATTCAGGTGTCCGGCGCATTCTGCTGACGGCGTCGGGAGGACCTTTCCGCACCATGCCGCTGGCGCAGATGGCCAAGGTGAGCCCAGAGCAGGCGATCGCTCATCCGAACTGGGAAATGGGCCGGAAAATCTCAGTGGACTCGGCCACGATGATGAACAAGGGACTTGAGGTCATCGAGGCGCACTGGCTGTTCGCGGCGCCGCCGGAAATGATCGAAGTGGTGATCCATCCCCAGAGCGTCGTGCATTCGATGGTCGAATATTGCGACGGTTCGGTGATCGCGCAACTGGGCAATCCGGACATGCGCACGCCCATTGCCCACGCGCTCGGCCATCCCTCGCGCATTCCATCCGGAGCCGATTTCCTCGAGTTGGCCAGGGTTGGCACGCTTCAATTCGAGGCGCCGGATCAGGGCCGGTTCCCGTGCCTGCGGCTGGCCTACGAGGCGCTCCGTGCCGGTCCGGCTGCGGTGATTGCGCTGAACGCAGCCAACGAGATAGCGGTCGCCGAGTTTCTCGACCGCCGCATCGGTTTCCTCGACATCCCGCGGCTGATCGAGCATGCAGTCGGCGCGACTGCCAGCCGCGCCATCAAATCCGTTGCGGATATCGAGGAAATCGACCGGCAGGCGAGGGCATTGGTCATGGACGCACAGACCGTACCCAAACGGTCAACGGCACGATGATGAGCATGCTCCTGACGATTGCGGCGTTTGTCGTGGCGCTCAGCGTGCTGATTGTCGTGCACGAGTTCGGCCATTACTGGGTCGCCCGGCGCTGCGATGTCAAAGTGCTCTGTTTTTCCGTTGGTTTCGGCCGCGCGCTGTGGTCGTCAAGGAAGGGGCCGGACGGCACCGAGTGGCGGATCGCGGCGATTCCGCTGGGCGGTTTTGTCAAGATGCTCGACGAGCGCGAGGGGGACGTCGCTCCCGGCGAAGTGCATCGTGCATTCAACCGAAAGCCGGTGTGGCAGCGTTTTGCAATCGTCTCCGCGGGACCGGTGGCGAATTTTATTGCCGCTGTCGTTCTCTACTGGGCACTGTTCATGCACGGCGTGCCGGGGCTGTTGCCGGTCATCGGCGAGCCTGTCGCGGGCAGCACTGCTGCGCAAGCTGGGTTTTCAGCTGGCGACACCATACTCCGGGTGGGCGAAGAGAAGGTGCCGGCATGGCAGGATTTCCGCTGGCAGGTGCTGCAGCAGGCGCTGGACCGGCAGCCGGTTGAAGTGGGCGTCCGCACTGTGCAGCAGGGCATGGCTACCCGCCTGTTGCGTTTCGATAATGTCGCGCCAGGTGATCTGGAGGGTGACCTTCTGGGAAAACTCGGGTTTGTGCGTCTGCGCGTCCCGCTACAGCCTGTAATCGGTGAAGTGGTGGCCGGTGGCGCGGCGGCAAAGGCAGGCCTGCAGCCCGGCGACCGGGTGCTCGCAGTCGACGGCACCGCGATCGAGACATGGGATGCGCTGGTGACGCAGGTCCGTGCCGCACCGGACCGGGAATTGCGATTGCAGGTGCGCCGCGGTGAAGTCGACTTGCCGGCCATGAAGGTTGTCCCTGACCGTGTCGGCAGTGAGGGCGGGGAGATCGGGCGCATCGGTGCTGGGCCGCGGCTGGATCCGCAGGCCATGGCGCGGCTGACCACGACCGTGACCTACGGCCCTGCCGAGAGCCTCGTGAAGGCTGTGGTCAAAACCTGGGATACGGCGCTGTTCAGCCTGCGCATGCTGGGCAAAATGATCATGGGGGAAATGTCGCTGAAAAACCTCAGTGGGCCGATCACGATTGCGGATTACGCCGGGCAGTCGGCGCAAAGCGGCTGGATTTCGTACCTGCTGTTCCTTGCACTGATCAGCATCAGTCTGGGCGTGCTCAACCTGTTGCCCATTCCGTTATTGGATGGAGGACACTTGATGTATTATTCCGTTGAGATCATCACCGGCAAACCAGTTCCTGACAAAGTCATGGAGGTGGGACAGCAGATCGGCATGGCCGTCCTGTTTGCCTTGATGGCTTTCGCGCTCTACAACGATATTTATCGCCTTTTCCGCAGTTAATATGCCTTCATTCCGCAAGCTCTGTCTGCTGTTGCTGGCCAGTTCCACCCACGCACTGGCGCTTGAACCGTTTGTCGTCAAGGACATCCGTGTCGAAGGGATCCAGCGCATCGAGCCCGGAACCGTCTTCAGCTACCTTCCGGTGAAGGTCGGCGAAACCATGAACGAGGAGAAGGCGGCTCAAGCCATCCGCGCGCTGTTCGGTACCGGTTTTTTCAAGGATGTATCAATCGAGGCGGAAGGCGGCGTGCTGGTGGTCGCGTTGCAGGAGCGCCCGTCGATTGCACAGGTCGATTTTGTCGGAGTCAAGGAATTCGACAAGGAGCAACTGGTCAAGAGCCTGCGCCAGATCAATATCGGCGACGGCAGGATTTTCGACCGCTCCCAGCTGGATCGTGCTGAGCAGGAATTGAAGCGGCAGTATCTTGCTCGCGGGCGCTACGCGGTCAATGTCACGACGACCGTGACACCGCTGGAGCGCAACCGCGTCGCGATCAACTTCACCGTCGAAGAGGGCGAGGTAGCGAAAATAAGGCAGATCAGCATCATCGGCTCGAAAGCGTTCAGCGAGAAGGATCTGCTTGACCTCTTCGTTCTGCGCACCCCGGGGCTGATGACCTGGTGGAGCAAGCATGACCAGTATTCACGCCCCAAGCTGTCGGCTGACCTGGAAACATTGCGCTCCCATTACCTCGACCGCGGCTATCTCGAGTTCAACATCGACTCGACCCAGGTGACCATCTCCCCGGACAAGAAGGACATTTTCATCAGCATCAGCCTGACCGAGGGGCCGAAGTACACCGTCTCGGACATCCGGATCGCTGGCGAGCTGCTGATCCCCGAGGAGGAAATCCGCAAGCTGATCACGGTGAAAAGCGGCGAGGTGTTTTCCCGCACGCGGATCGCGGAGTCGACCAAGAACATCAATGATCGTCTGGGCAATGACGGTTATGCGTTTGCCAACGTCAATGCGGCGCCGGACCTGGACAAGGTCAAGCACCAGGCGGCATTCACGTTTTTCATCGATCCCGGGCGGCGTGTTTATGTGCGGCGCATTAACGTTGCGGGAAACACCAAATCACGTGATGAAGTGCTTAGGCGCGAAATGCGTCAGATTGAGGGCGCGTGGTATTCGGCCGATAAGATCAATACATCACGCAGCCGGATTGACAAGCTTGGCTATTTTACCGAGGTCAATGTCGAGACGCCCTCCGTTGCAGGTACCACGGATCAGGTGGATGTCAATTTTTCTGTTATCGAGAAGCCAACCGGCAATATCCTTCTGGGCGCTGGTTTTGGAAGCAGCGAAGGTGTCACTCTCTCGGGTTCGGTGGCTCAGCAAAATATATTCGGATCGGGCAAGCACGTTGCAGTGCAGGTGAATTCAAGCAAAGTAAACACGGTCTACTCATTGTCCTACACCGACCCTTATTTCACCATTGACGGGGTAAGCCAGGGTTACGATATATATTCACGTGAGGTGGACGGTACTCGAGGAGGCATTGGCCGTTACATTACCAAGACACTTGGTGGCGGCATTCGTTTTGGTGTTCCGATTTCCGAACTGGACACTATTACCTATGGACTTGCGTATGAAGACACGGAAATCACAACATTCCAAGACAGCCCTTTGTTTTACCTGAATTATGTCAATACTTTTGGCAGTACCAATGACGCCATCATTGCTAGTGCTGGATGGATCAGGGATGGCAGGGACAGCCTGATTTACCCGACAAAAGGGGTGATGCAGCGTGTTTTTGGCGAATACGGACTGCCGGGTGCTTCTTTGCAATATTACAAGCTCAATTACCAATACCAGAAATATTTCCCCCTGACCCGCCACTACACCTTGATGCTGAATGGCGAGATCGGTGCTGGTGACGGTACCAATGACAAGCCCTTGCCCTTTTTCAAGAATTTCTTTGCCGGAGGTGTAAACTCCGTCCGGGGTTACCGTAGCTCTACCATCGGTCCCAAGGATCAGAACGGTGATCCGCAGGGCGGCAGTCACCGTATCCTCGGAAATACCGAGTTCTTGTTCCCGTTCCCGGGATTGAAAAACGACCGATCTGTACGCCTGAGCGCGTTTGTGGATGCAGGAATGGTTGGCAACGAATTCGACGGTAGTGCCTTTCGTTATTCGACTGGCATGGCACTTTTCTGGTCGTCACCGTTCGGGCCTTTGAAAATCAGTCTGGCTGCGCCTTTGAACGCGGATGCCACTGATCGCAAACAGCCGTTTCAGTTTACGTTTGGCGGTGCATTCTGATTGTGGCGGTGTGCAGGTGGTTCACAAGGCACGCAGTAGTCAAGAGAATCAAGGAGAGTGAGTTGAAACAGTTAATCATGACCATTGCAACCGTACTGATGGTTGCCACACAAGCAGCCTTGGGTGCGGATCTCAAAATCGGCTTTATAGACCAGGAGCGCGTCACACGCGAGAGCGCGCCCGCCGAGCGGGCAAGCAAGCAGCTGGAGAAGGAGTTTGCTCCGCGCGCGCAGGAACTGCAGCGCAGGGAGGGGCAGATCAAGAGCCTTCAAGGGCAGCTGGAAAAGGATGCCCTGACCATGAGCGAAAGCGACCGGCGCGCCAAGGAACAGGAACTCGGACGCCTGACGCTGGATTTCCAGAGAATGCAGCGTGAATACCGCGAGGATCTCAATCTGCGCCGTAACCAGGAACTTGGCGCGCTGTTCGAGCGTGCCAACCGGGTGATCAAGCAGATTGCAGAAAGCGAGAAATACGACATCATTTTCCAGGAAGCGGTGTACCGCAATCCCAAGATCGACATCACGGATCGTGTACTGAAGGCGCTTGCGGACGGAAAATAGTGCCTGTGTTTTCCGCAAGGTGCCGCGCGCCGCATGGCGCGGGCTACAACGAAAAGGCGGCAGATCGTGTCATTGACCCTGGCCAGCATCGTTGACCGTCTCGGCGGGGAGTTGCTGGGGGATGGGGGCATTGAAGTCCGTCAGGTGGCGACGCTGGACCGCGCCAGCCCGGACACCATCACTTTTCTCGCCAACGAGCGTTACCTGTCCCGGCTGAAAACGACCCGCGCCGGTGCGGTGATCGTCGGCAGGCAGCTTCGCGATGCGGTCGATGTTCCCCGCATCATCGCCGACAATCCCTATTCCTATTTTGCGCGTGTTTCAGCGCTGCTCAATCCCGCGGATGAGGTGCAGCCCGGGCGGCATCCAAGCGCCGTCATTGATGGTGGCGCGACCGTGGCTAACGACGTGCAGATCGGTCCCTGCGTGATTGTCGAGGCTGGTGCGGTGATCGGGGCGGGGACGCAAATCGGTGCCGGCAGCTATGTCGGGCACGGCTGCCGGATCGGGGAAGGTTGCAGGCTGTGCCCCAATGTCACCGTGTACAAGGGCTGTTTCATCGGATCCAGGGTGATCGTGCACGCCGGTGCCGTGATCGGTGCGGACGGTTTCGGAATCGCGATGGATGATGGGCGCTGGATCAAGGTTCCCCAGATCGGCGGGGTGCGCATCGGCGATGACGTCGAGATCGGCGCCAATACGACCATCGACCGGGGTGCCATCGAGGATACGGTGGTCGAGGAGGGGGTGAAACTCGACAACCAGATCCAGATCGCACACAACGTCCACATCGGCGCCCATACCGCAATCGCCGCCTGTGTCGGCATAGCCGGAAGTTCACGCGTCGGGCGTTACTGCAGGATTGGCGGCGCCTCGGGAATCGCGGGCCACCTGAGCATTGCCGACCATGTCGAGATTTCCGCCCACACGCTGGTGACTAAATCGATCTCGGAGCCCGGCACCTATACGGGGGCCTACCCCTTCGAGGCCAATCGCGACTGGCGGCGAAACGCCGCCAGCCTCAGAAACCTCGGCGATCTGACTGAACGCATTCGCGCACTGGAAAAGGCGCTCGATCTGCGCAAGAAAGGCAAACAATGAACGGCATGGACATCAACGAGATACTGCGCTATCTGCCGCACCGGTATCCGTTTCTGCTGATTGACCGCGTGCTTTCGTACGAGGCCGGAAAGTCGATCAATGCGCTGAAGAACGTCACCATCAACGAGCCGTTCTTTGTCGGACACTTTCCCCACCATCCGGTGATGCCGGGAGTGCTGATCATCGAGGCGATGGCGCAGGCTGCGGCGATTCTTTCGTTCGTGACCATGGGGGCAAAGGCCGATGACAAGTCGATTTACTACTTTGTCGGCATCGACAACGCGCGATTCAAGCGGCCGGTGACTGCAGGCGATGCGTTGGGCATTACCGTTGAACTGACAAGGCATGTTCGCGGGATCTGGAAGTTTTCCGCGGTTGCCCGTGTGGATGATGCAGTGGCGGCCGAAGCGGAGCTGATGTGCACGGTCCGCGATCTTCCGGCCTAGGCGGGTCGCGGTGATGCGCATCCATCCGACGGCCATTGTCGACCCGGGCGCCGAGCTGGACGCCGACGTTGAAGTCGGGCCGTATTCCATCGTCGGCGCCAATACCGAAATCGGTGCCGGTACCCGCATTGGCCCGCATGTGGTTGTCGGTCCGCATACCCGGATCGGTGCGCGCAATGCCGTTTTCCAGTTCTGCTCGATCGGAGAGGAGCCGCAGGACAAGAAATACAAGGGTGAGCCGACCAGGCTCGAGATCGGCGACGACAACACCATCCGGGAATTCTGCACGCTGAACCGGGGAACGGTGCAGGATGCCGGCGTTACCCGTATCGGCAGCCACAACTGGATCATGGCCTATGTCCACCTGGCCCATGACTGCCATGTCGGCGACCACACCATATTCGCCAACAATGCGCAGCTCGCCGGCCATGTGCAGGTCGGCGACCACGCGATCCTCGGCGGTTTCACGGTGGTGCACCAGTTCTGCCGGATAGGCGCGCACAGCATCACCGCGATGGGCACGATATTGCTGCAGGACCTGCCGCCCTATGTGATGGCTTCCGGCAACACCGCCGTGCCGCACGGCATCAACAGCGAGGGGCTGCGCCGGCGCGGATACACGGCGGACGCGATCGCGGCGATCAAGCGGGCCTACAGGACCCTCTACAAATCCGGCCTGTCTTTCGAAGACGCGCTCGCCGCCATCGCGGCCGAATCCGCGCGGCAACCCGAATTGGGCGTCATGGCCGATTTTCTTGCCGCAGCGGGACGCGGCATCATCCGCTGAACGGCATGGCCGGATCCGCAGCGACGGACGGACCGCTGATCGGCATTGTCGCCGGCGAGCCGTCAGGGGATCTGCTGGGCGGCGCACTGGTCGCCGCACTGCGCCGCCGCAACCCCGGCCTGCGGTTTGTCGGCATTGGCGGTCCCAGAATGATTTCTGCCGGCGTCGAATCGCTGTATCCGATGGAAAGGCTGTCTGTCCGGGGTTACGTCGAGGTGCTTCGGCACTACCGGGGGATCGTCGGCATCCGCAATGAACTGAAACGGCATTTGCTGGACGGGCGACCGGCGGTATTCATCGGCATCGATGCGCCGGATTTCAACCTTGACCTTGAAGCCGCGCTGAAGGCCGCCGGAATTCCGACCGTGCATTACGTGAGTCCGTCGATCTGGGCGTGGCGGGGCGGCCGCATCCGCAAGATCCGCAAGGCAGTGTCACGGATGCTGACGGTGTTTCCTTTCGAGGCGGCAATCTACGAACGTGCCGGGATTCCCGTGAGCTATGTGGGCCATCCGCTGGCCGACATGCTGGCGCAGGCGCCGGGCAGGACGGAGGCGCGCGCCGAATTGCGGATCCCGGCGGCAGCGCCCGTGGTCGCCATGCTCCCGGGCAGCCGGGTCAGCGAACTGGAACATCTTGCCGATGTCTTCGTCGCTGCTGCCGAGAAGATTGCCGCAGCTGTCGAAGGCGTGCGCCTGCTGGTGCCGCTGGTCAACCGCCAGACCCGCGACCTGTTCGAGGCGGCCCTCTACCGCCGCGAGTGCGGCGAACTCGAGATCACGCTGCTGTTCGGCCACGCCCATGAAGCGATGGCTGCCGCGGACGTGGTTCTGGTGGCCTCCGGAACCGCAACGCTGGAAGCGGCTTTGCTGCAGCGTCCGATGGTGATCACCTATCGCATGCCGCGGCTCAGCTGGTGGATCATGAACAGCCGCCGTTACCAGCCCTGGGTTGGATTGCCCAACATCCTGGCCGGGGAATTCGTCGTGCCCGAACTGCTGCAGGATGCCGCGACGCCGGAAGCGCTGTCCGCCGCGGTCATTGAACTGCTGAGCGACCGTGACCGCCGGACTGCCATCCAGCAGCGCTTCGCCGGCATGGCCGCCGAACTGCGGCAGGGCGCTGCGGAGCGCGCTGCCGAGGCGGTGCTGCCCTATCTCGATGGGGTGTCGGCATGACCGCACTGGTCTGCGGCGTCGATGAGGCAGGCCGTGGTCCTCTTGCAGGTCCGGTATTTGCCGCTGCGGTGATCCTCGACGAACCACCGGTGATCCGGGGTCTGGCGGATTCCAAGAAACTGACGGCGAAACGGCGCGATGCGCTGGCTGCCGAAATCCGGGCGAAGGCGGTGTGCTGGGCCGTGGCGAGCGCCACGGTCGAGGAAATCGATGCATTGAACATTCTGCAGGCCAGTCTGCTCGCGATGCGGCGTGCCGTGGAGGCGCTGGAGCGGCAGCCCGCATCAATACTGGTGGATGGCCTGTTCGTGCCCGGGGTGGCGATGCCTGCGCGCGCTGTGGTTCAAGGCGATGCTACTGTGCCGGCCATTTCGGCGGCATCGATACTGGCGAAGGTGGCGCGTGACGCGGATATGCTGGAACTGCACGCGGCCTATCCGGAATACGGGTTCGACCGGCACAAGGGCTATGGCACCGCATTACACCTGTCGGCGCTGCGACGGCTGGGTGCGACGCCGGCGCACCGGCGCAGCTTCGCTCCGGTTCGCAATGTATTAAATACCAAATAAAAACAAA
>VFQT010000851.1_pt1 | contig 41085 bp, 29 predicted proteins | sample 3512381 | NCBI WGS metagenome assembly VFQT01 (sample SAMN10412376, study PRJNA504923) | tailings metagenome | isolation source: Relicate 2 Philex TSF3 active mining site | place: Philippines: Tuba, Benguet | collected 2017-08-29 | reverse complement strand
AGGTCAGCCTGTGCGGTATCGTCGACTCCCTTCAGTCCAATCCACGCAAACCGACTTTCGTTGCCCACCAGGCTGACATGACTGACACCGATGCGGTTGTAGACATCTCGACAGGCCGCTGGAATTTCCACATCCTCCTGCTCCTCACCGTCCAGGTCGACCTTCACCCACGGCCCCCATTCGACATCGGTGACTCCCACGCGGAACGACGCTGTGTTCGGAGATCCCAGTGGTTCGACAATCGCGCGCACGATTCCGGATTCGTCAGGATACAGGAACGACTTGATCTCATCTCCTCGACAGGCCACTTGCTGTCCTGCTGACAGACCCCGACATTGAAACAGAACGTGCCGAGTTCCCTCGGCATACTGAGGCGAGCCGTCATACCACTCCGGTAGTTGCGGTGGCGCAGCGTAGACTTCTCCGTCACCTCGCCACACCGGTGCTGGTGCAACCGTGTGCTTCCCGTTGTCCGCCTTTGTCTTCCAGTGCTCATGAATCGCCAGCAGTTCCACAGAGAGATTCTCCGTCAGCGCCGCAGTAAGGGCGTGTGAATCGGAAGGCACGCTTTCGGTGGCCTTAGCAGGTTCTTTCGCCGTCTTTTCATCTTTTGCCACAGTGGCGGCTTCGTCATTCCCCGCGACCGCGGCTGACCAGCTCAGGCCTGTTACGAGACACGTCAGCAAACAGACAAGAGCGAGGATGCTCGCGCTGCCAGGTCCTGCGTCATCCGCAGGAACAGACAGGACTCGGCGAACTCGGGCCAGCAGCGAACCTCCGCGAGCATTCAAGGCCAGCACTGCAGAATGCGTGCGGTATTCTTCCACCGCCAAAAGTGCTTTGCCATAGTCGAGGTGATTGTTCAGAGCTGTGACGACCAGATCATCGCAACAGTTTTCTCGCTCGATTCGAATCCGGCTTGACAGCCACCAGACGGCGGGATGGTAAAAGAACAGAGTCTCCATCAGCGTCTGCATCAGATTGGTGAAGTAGTCATACCGTTTCACATGAGCCAGTTCGTGAGCCAGGATGGCTTCCAGCTGCGACACTGGCACACTCGTGGCGAAACTCGCCGGCAATAGAATGAGACTTCGATAACAGCCGATGACAACAGGAGAACTCACGAGCGTCGAAACCAGCACATCCACATGACGCCGCACCTGAAGAGTCTCGCACAGCGCCTGCAGCTTCTCCCGAACAAACTCTGGCGCCGCCGATGCTCCTCGCGAACGCAGCCGGTAGACACTGACCCAGCCGGCGATCGGACGGAGAGAAAACACAAGCACGCCGAAACTCCACGCGGCCACCATGGTGCTGAGCCACGGTCGCAGAATGGAAAGCAGCCGGTCTCTCCATCCACTGCTATTATGTGTTGGCTGACGAGCCGCTTCCTTCGCATTGAACGATGCCCGAGACATCGCCGCCGAATCTGCTGGCAGCGCTGAACCGGCCGCGGCATCCTCTTCGCTCGGAAGGAAAGCCATGGCTTCACCAGGAGGAAGATCCGTAACAACCGAGCCCTGTACTGGCTCCATCGTCCACCATGTCACAGCCGGGCACGCACACATGACCAGCAGTGCGACCAGCTGAAGAGCATAGCGCGAGGCAGATGACACGCGACGCAGAGAGCGCTCGATAAGCCAGACAAAAAGTGCAACCGCAGACAGTTGCCACGCGGAATGCAGCAGAACCCAGCCCAGCGTTTCCACCAGAGCCTGATTCAGGATTGTTCCGACCAGATGTAGTGACATGCTATGCTCCAGAGGATCGCCTGGTTGTTGCCTGTTGTTCATATGCGTGTCACACCGATGGTGCGACACAGGGGCACTTTCAACGTTCAATGTTCATTTCGCAGTCACGCGGATTTCGCCCTAAGCGCAGCAGAGTCGCACGACATTTCGTTGATAGAGTCTCGCGTCGGAGACACGAGCTACGATGAAGGTTTCTCGCGTCGGAGACACGAGCCGGGATTTGGTGAACACTAGCGCCCTTCCATTTCATCCAGCAGCCGACGCACTTCGGTCAGCTCGTCGGGTGACGCTTTCGCCGACTTCAGTGCGTGCAGCACGAGACTCATCGCGGCTCCGTCGTAGACCTTGTCGATCAGATTTCGCACCATCTGTTTGCCGGCGGAATCGCGACTGATCGCGGCGCGGTACACATGAGGCGACACGCTTTCGTCCCGCTTTACGAGCCCTTTGTCGATCATCACCGACAGCATCTTCACGGTCGTGGAATAATTCGTGCCCTTGTCCGCACTGAGCCTTGCATGGATCTCACGCACCGGACTGGGCCCCAGCTCCCACAATACCGACAGCATCTGCAGTTCCACCTCAGTGGGCTGACTGGATTTTCCTCGAGTCATCATGGTCTCCGTCTTCACAAACTCTCGCCAGCCATTTGTGGCGAATTCTTTCGCTTTTTAGTGTAGCGAATATTTTCGCTACGAAAAGCGTAATTTCAGAATTTGTGAGAACGGAAGATCGACCGATGATCCCGCGATTCCAAATAGCGGAAGGGCGCAAGCCCTCCGGTGACGCGCGGGATGCGAGTCATGGGAATGACGCGAATCATGTGAACGATGATTCGCTATCAGCGGCACTTGCCAGGAGCCTTTCAGCCTTTGTTGGTGCTGAGCTGTACCAGCTGAATGCGCTGGGCTTCTTCGTCGCTGACGTAATCGCTGTGGCAGTTGCCTTTGCCGTTCTCGGCACCAACGGTCTTGCGAGTCTTGCTGGCGAGTCGATGAATCTCTTCCGGCGACAGCACGCCTCGCTTTTCCAGGATCTCTTTCTGCTCGGCTGACAGAGCATCCGTGACACGGGCTTTGTCCCACTGGAAGGCGTCGGCTTTACCGCTGGCGAATTCCTGAATCTCCTTGCTGATGCGAACGCTGCACCAGTCATGTCCACACATCGCACAGAAGTCGGTGTCGACGTCCAGGTCTTCGTCGTGATACGCGCGAGCTGTGTCGGGGTCGAAGCTGAGTTCGAAGTGCTTCTGCCAGTTCAGCGCGGCGCGAGCTTTCGTCAGTTCGTCGTCACGGTCACGAGTTCCCGGAATGCCAAGAGCCACGTCGGCCGCATGAGCTGCGATCTTGTAGGCAATGCAGCCCTGCTTGACATCATCCTTCTTGGGCAGGCCGAGATGTTCTTTTGGCGTGACGTAGCACAACATGCTGGCTCCGTGCCACGCAGCATTCGTCGCGCCAATGCAGCTGGTGATGTGGTCGTAGCCAGGGAACATGTCGGTGACAAGTGGACCCAGCACATAAAACGGTGCGCCGTGGCACAGACGGCGCTGAAGCTTCATGTTGAATTCGATCTGATCGAGCGGCACATGGCCTGGTCCTTCGATCATGACCTGCACGCCCTTCCGCCATGCGCGTTCTGTCAGCTCACCAAGAGTCGACAGTTCGGACAGCTGAGCAATATCCGTGGCGTCGGCGAGACCACCTGGGCGCAGGCCATCACCGATGCTGAAGGTCACATCGTGCCGTCGCATCACGTCACAGATCGCTTCCCAGTTTGTGTACATCAGGTTCTGCTGACGATGATGAATCATCCACTTGGCCAGCAGCGAACCGCCTCGGCTGACAATCCCGATCAGTCGATCGCGAACGTACGACAGATGTTCCTGAAGCACACCAGCGTGAATCGTGAAGTAGTCAACGCCCTGCTGAGCCTGATGCTCCAGAGTCGCCAGCACATGTTCAATGGTCAGCGTTTCAATGCGTCGGCCGATGATCATGGAATAGATCGGAACGGTTCCGATCGGGACAGTGCTGTTGCGAATGATCGCATCGCGGCAGGCATCCAGATCACCACCGGTCGACAGGTCCATCACCGTATCCGCGCCCCAGCGTTCTGCCCAGCGGAGTTTTTCCACTTCTTCATCGGTGCCGGAAGAAACGGGCGACGCACCCATGTTCGCATTGATCTTGGTCTTCGACGCGCGGCCAATGCACATCGGTTCCAGAGCATACTTCAGGTGCTGCTTGTTGGCGGGAATCACCATGCGTCCGGCGGCCACTTCATCCCGGATCTGTTCGGCCGTCAGGTGCTGTTCGGTTTCGGCAACGCGGTGCATTTCCGGCGTGGTGATGCCCAGGCGAGCATATTCCAGCTGAGTCGAGGGCTCGAATCCTTCCGGAGCCTGCCAGGCCTCAGCACACTCATAGTTGGTTTCAAATCCAGGCTTGCGAACCCAGTCGGAAGGCATGAAATCCCAGGCAGTCTTGTCGGACGGCTGAGGCATTCCCGGGGTATCCGGCGACGAATACGTCAGCGCGCCGCTGCGACCTGGGGCCAGGCGAGGAGCCCTTGCAAAGCTGCCGGGTGTCGTTCCGGCGTGCTGGCTGCTGGGGTCAGACGCCTCAATCCTGGGCATGAAACCGACAACTCGCTCAGCATGATTCATCGAAATTTCCTGACAATTGACTGGATCTCTGCAACTCAAAAACCGGCCGTAAATCCTAGTGGCACAACCACGATTTGCAATGAGCTTTTGACAGCTAAGATACTCCTGTCTCAGATGTACCAGAAAGCAGACATCAACAGGAATTGAGACACAATCATCGTCAGGAGCGTGGACAGGATCATGGGCAGGAAACTGACAGCCCGTATCGACGCTCGTCTGACATTATGGAGCTGATGGTCGGGAATCTCGAATGAATATGGCTCGTCCGACGCCCATCGAATCTTACGAGGACGCTTTGCGATGGCTCTATGATCGCATCGATTACGAACGGATTCGTCCGACCGGGCAGAGTCCCTTTCGGCTCGAACGGATCCAGCGGCTTCTTAAGCGAATCGGCTCGCCTCAGGAACGCATTCCGTGTATTCACATCGCGGGAACGAAGGGCAAGGGTTCGACGGCCGCGATGATTGATTCGATCCTGCAGGCGGCCGGTATTCGGACGGGGCTCTTCACATCGCCGCACATTGAGCAGTTTGAAGAACGCATGCGGGTGTGCGGCCACATGCCAAAGCCAGAACAGCTGACTCGCCTGGTCGCACAGCTCAGCCGGATCCTGGAAACTGCCGATGCAGACTCCGGTGATCGCGAACCCACATTTTTTGAAATGACCACTCTGCTGGGCTGGATGCTGTTCGATGAAGAACGCGTGCAGCTGGCCGTGCTGGAAACCGGGCTCGGCGGTCGACTCGACTGCACCAACGTCTGCGACCCGCTTGTGACAGTCATCACCAGCATTGGCCTGGATCATACTCACATTCTTGGCAACACACTTCAGAAGATCGCGTTTGAAAAGGCCGGCATTCTGAAGCCTGGCGTCCCGGTCGTTCAGGGACAACTTCCTGGCGAAGCAGATGCCGTGGTCGAAGAACGTGCGACCGAACTTGGCTGTCAGCGTCTTGTCTGCGGTCGAGATTTTGCATGGCACGAATCTGCTGTCACCGCCGCCGCATCATCGACGTCCGGACTCGCGAGAAAACGACATCAGAACCTGACGATTCTGACTCCCGGCCGCCGCTATGACCGACTGTCGATTCCGTTGCTGGGAGTTCATCAGGCTCATAACGCCAGTCTGGCCGTGATGGCCTGCGAAATTCTGCGAGATGGCAACTGGCCGCAGATTGATGATTCCGCGATTGCTCACGGACTGCAGCAGACTCACTGGCCGCTTCGCTTTGAGATCTTTGACGGCGAACCGACGATCGTGCTGGATGCCGCACACAATCCTGATTCCATGCGAGCCGTCTGTCAGGTTCTGGAAGGCAGTGAGTGGAAGAATCGTAAGCGCGTTCTGATCTTCGCGGCTTCGGCGGACAAAGATGTGCGTTCGATGATGAGCATCATCCTGCCGCATTTTGATGAGGTTGTGCTGACTCGCTTTCTCGGAAATCCTCGCAGCGTTCCTGTTGCACAGCTTCAGGAAATGGCAGCCGACCTTTTGAAGAATGGCAGCGGCGCACCGGTGATTTACGGAGAAGACTCACCCAGTGACGCACTAAGTAAAGCGACGAGTCTGGCGGGAACGAAAGACCTGATCTGCGTCACAGGCTCCATCTTCCTTGCAGCCGAAGCACGAGGCTTGCTGAAGGAACAAGGGCTGAAGTAGCGGAGCGACACAATCCGTCCGGTGAGTCCGTTCCGAACAAGTCCCGCAACAAAATCACGGCCTCTCATCAACCTGCACGGCCGCCGTTGCAGCTTCTTCGATCAGCGTTTCGGTCTGAGTACCTTTTGAGGTCAGCACGGACTCCGGTCCCAGGGCACCGATGACGGTTTCGTTGTAGCGAAACTCGCGGGACAGCATCACGCCTCGCTTCAGGTCAAAGCGGAACTTCCCGGATGGCGTCGCCTGGATCAGCTGCGTCTTGATCATGACGCCTCGAAGAGGAGTATTCACAGACGAACGAAATGACACGAGTGCCACTCCGTCCTTGATCTCATCCAGACGGTAAGTTCTGAGGATCGACACGGGCAGCGCGGCGTTTTCCGATCCTCGCACGAGCACCTGAATGCTCTCCTTCCATGATTCACCCGCAGCAACGGGAGTCTCGGGAAGCAGCATCAGAAATGATCCGGGATCCTTGCGAGTTGCCGGCGCATTGAAGGCCGCAAAGCCGTTGATCGACTCCTCATCTTTGTCTCGAATGATCGCCTGAGGATCCTCTTTGGGATAACACGATGCACCGACGATTGAAATCCAGTATTGGACTGCCGATCCCTTCAGACTGTGAGCCACCGGCCGGAACAATCCGGGCACTTCCGTCGGCTTCATGGAACTGTCGAACTGAACCGGCGGATCATTGTCTACCTGTTTCTGCATCCAGACCTTTTCAAACTGCATCGACAGTTTTGCGGCTCCGTCTGGTTCGATGGATGAAACGGTAAAGAGCCGCATCTGACGCACTTCGGACACGTCGACCTTCTTTGCTTCGCCAACGGTCGCGTCGAGCGTCATCTTCTGGATGGATTCGTACCGCAGTTTCTGAGACGGATGGAACTGATACCGCAGCAGGTGCTTTTCTGCCGCGGCTGATTCGCTGGCTCCTGGAACTCCCTGAACGTCGGCAGGAATCACGCCGATTGGAGTCGGAGAAACGTACTGACCGGCTTCTCCGTCCATGCGAGTGAAAGACACTGGCTGAACAGTACCGTCTGGCTGAGGAGCCAGCTGTGGTTCGTCGAAGTTCATTTCGTTGTTGCTGACTCGCAGAACCAGCATGATGGTTCCCATTCGCTCAGCCTGAGCGATCGGGTCAACACCTGGATCCGAAGTTGTCGAGACCAGAGTTTCGACACCAGCGATGGCTCGAGCCTTTGGATCTTGCAGGTAGATGACCTTTGTCACCATGTTGTTGCTTCGGATGTGCTCGATGTCTTCTTCGGTCAGCGCCACTGGAACTGCATTGTGCTCCAGATAAGCCAGCGTGTTTGGGTGACTGGTTCGCACTTCCAGAGTCGGATAGAGGTTCTTGTCTTCCCATCCTTCACCTGGAATGTTGCTGAAGACCAGCTGATAAATGGCTCCCTGTGGGAAGTTAACTCGTCCCGGAGCGATAATCTGGTTCGAAGCCAGAACGCTGCCGGACAGCCAGCCGACCGACATTCCTTCGTCGGCCAGGAACTTCACCTGTGTCGACATCGAAGGTGCCATCTTTCTGCCTGGCTGAGCAGGCATGCTCATGACACCTGGTGCCGCATTCACAGGCTGGACAGCGGGAGTTGTTGCTTCACCAGGCTTCGACACAACCGCTTCGGTCGCGGACTTCGTCGTCGGCTCCGTTTCCGTCGTCGCCACTGTTGCCGGTGCTGGCTCCGGCGCTTGTGAAGTCGGAACGGCGGACCCTGCGGGATCCTGAAGAAGGGCAACGATCAGGCAGAAGGGTTTCAGCATCATGCCGGCAGTCCTGGTCATTCAAGGTTCTGCGGCGTCAAATGGTTCTTACTGAAACAACGTTCGCCGCTCCGGGCAACTCTAGCAGAATCCAAACTTGAGCTGCGAGACGGATTCGGGCCATATTCCTGCCGGCTCAAACACGACACGTCCAATCGTCCGGCGATCCTTGCAGCCATCATCCTTCGATCGGCAATATCTGCCGCATCTTCATGGACGCGGTGGAGGAACCTCGCAGCACGGCCACGGTTCGCCAGCAAAAAGGGCTCGGTACCAGACGGTACCGAGCCCTTTGAATTGTTTGGTGAGATCGATGAACTGGACTAGTTCAGGATCTTGCCGGTGTCTTCAACGACCTTCTTGATTGCATCGGCGTCGAGCTTGCCGTCTTCAAACGCGTAGTTGACCTTCACGTTGGATTCGACCCACATCATGACGGTGACAGCAGCCTTTTCGTTAATCTTGTACTTGGCTGGGCCAACAGCATTTTCGAACACGGTCAGTGGTGTGTGAGCAATCTTGTTTTCTTCAGCGACCTTCTTCAGTGAAGCTTCCTGAGCATCTGGATCTTCGCTCAGAACGGTCACGAAAGCGGCCATCTTCTTTTCACCGTTCTTGCCAACGACAGCGTCGATCTCTTTGACCAGTTTCGTTGTGTTTTCGTCCATCTTGCGGACGAAGATGCTGACAACCGGTCGGTTCCCGTATTGACAGCGGTAGCACAGCTTTTCACCTTCAGACGGACCGGTAATGTCGGTCACGTTGAAGGCAGCAGGAAATTCATCCACCTGCAGTCCGGACTTCAGGTCGGAGGCATGAACGGCCGACAGGCCTGCCACCATCAGACTCAGCACACATGCAGCCACATACTTCCTCATCAGACAACTCTCCCTCAACAGGTCTACAAAAAAGAAAGCCCGGCACCAGGCTGGACTTCCATCATTACCGAGACGAGCGTCTCGTAACTATCCATTGAAGAACACGGGATACAACCAGTGCTCTCATCCCTGCATTCTGGTCCGCTTGCAGGCGAACGGATTATTCGGCGTCAGCAGTCAGACGTCGAACGGTTTCCAGCACGATTTGGCAATCCTTCTGAGGCTCAACCGCCGTGCTCTTCTTTACAATCTTCCCATCTTTCCCAATAACAAACGTCCAGCGACTGGCGGTGACACCGCGAGTAAACGAGTGTTCCACGCCATCCACCATACGCGTAATCGTGTCCCCTTCGCGAAACGGAACTCCGAAGGATTTTGCAATTCGTCCTTCCTGATCCGCAAGCAGCGTAAAGTTTAACGAATGCATTCGGGTGAACAATGCATGATTCTGTGGTGAGTCGCCGCTGATGCCAACGACTTCGACATCCGCAGATTCCAGAGCTTCCTTCATGTCACGGTAGGCACATGCCTGCTGAGTGCATCCGTTGGTCAGATCTGCCGGATAGAAATAGACCACAACATACTTTTTTCCAATGTGGTCAACCGATTTCCAGACCTCTCCATTCGCGGTCTTCGCTTCGAATTCAGGGACGACATCGCCTTCGTTCAAACAAACATCCACCCCTTCGCTGCCGGCGTACAATGAACCAGCAGCGAAAAGCGTCAGCAGGATGCTCAATTGAATCGGATGAAAGGGGGCTCGAGAACGACCGAAGGAAAACATCGAACAACTCCGTAACCGAATCTGCTGGTTCGGTTTTCAGCGTCGCTCCATCAACGCGGCAGCTTTGAACTCGTTGAATAACGGGACTTCAGGCCAAATCCTGAGACGCGCTTTGCACGGAAATGTGCAGGTGGGTGGGTAAAGGGGCGGGCAGGTTTTGGCAGGATAATGTGTGCACGACTGCACACAGAATTGTGCAAAAAGAATACGAATCGCTGCGGATGTCGTCAAATCTCGACTTCTTCGGAAAGCGAATTCTCGGGAATTTTCGAATCTCAACGGGACGTCGCCGTGACCAGACTCAATCAAATCGTGCTCGTAGACCCGTTCGCACCCGATCCAGTTCCTTCTTCATCTGGGCATAACCGATGACGCCACCCATCGCACCGGACATGCCTTTTTCAACGGTCACCACGGTGCCCGAGAGTCCAGACTGAACCGTCACGTGAAACCGGCAGCGCTTGATCAACGCACCCAGCAGCATTCGAAGGATGTTGCTGCCGATGCCATAGTAACCATCGGTCGACGTCCCGGATTCCAGCCGATACTTCTCACTCAGGAAATAGTCCGCAACCATCTGCGCTGCTTCTTCAACCGATCTGCTGCTGGTAATGGCCCAGCCGCCTGAGGCGCCACCGGATTCTGGTGTTTCATAGGGATTCGACATGGATGTTCTCTCGTAAATGTCCTGGGAACGCGGAGAATGTGTCCGCTGAGTCTATAAGCTTCATTGAGCGACAGCCACTGTCTCTGCGGGTGGTTGTCGCTCACGCATCAGTGTCACCGTTCACTTCTACTCACTTTGTCCCAAGATCAGGTTTCACCGGAAGTCACAGGCTGATTGCCGAAATGAACAACGCTCCTCGATCTCGATCAACGATTCCAGCTGCTCTGCTCATTTGGGGAGCCGTGTTTTTGCTGACCAGCGAGACAGGGTCCGCTGACGACACTGCTCGCCCCAATGTTCTGATGATTCTTGTCGACGACCTGAAGCCAGCTCTGGGCTGTTACGGTGATCCTGCTGCAAAGTCCCCGAACATCGATCGCCTGGCCTCGCGTTGTCTGCGGTTCGATCGAGCCTACTGCAATCAGGCCGTGTGCGCGCCGTCTCGATTCACGCTGATGCTGGGGGCTCATTCCACCGCCAGCGGACTCTACGATCTTGCCAGTCGACTGCGTGATCGACATCCCAATGCTGTGACGCTGCCGCAGTTCTTCGCAGTCCATGGTTATCAGACTCAGTCACTTGGCAAGGTCTTTCATATTGGTCATGGCAATCAGGGTGATCCTGCCTCATTTTCCCGACCACACTTTCATGACAAGGTCGTGGAGTATCTGGATCCGGCCAGTACCGGCGGTCAGCTGACTCGCGAAGAAGCTCTCTTCACCAATCAGAAACTTCGCGAGATCAAGACTCTGCCGCGAGGCGCCGCGTTTGAGTCTCCGGCGGCTGAGGACGACGACTACGCGGACGGTCGAGTTGCCAGGGAGACGATTCGCCGACTCCGCGAGGCGAAGGAGCATGTTCAGAAGACAGACGAACCCTTCTTCATCGTGGCCGGTTTTGTTCGTCCCCATCTTCCATTTTCAGCGCCGAAGAAATACTGGGATCTCTTTGACCCGTCGGATCTGCCTTTGTCTGCTCAGCAGAACCTTCCTGCAAATGCTCCGAAGGTGGCTGGAAAACGCGGCGGCGAGATCACAGCGTACTCGCCCATCCCGGACGATCCGTCAGCCGCTATTCCGGAAGCACTGCAGCGTCAGCTGGTTCATGGATACTATGCCAGCACAGCCTACATGGATGCTCAGGTGGGCCGAGTCCTCGACGAACTCGACGCACTCGGTCTGTACGAATCGACCATTATCGTCCTCTGGAGCGATCATGGTTACCATCTTGGCGATCATGGCATCTGGACGAAGCATACGAATTATGAGCAGGCTACTCGCATCCCGCTGCTGATTCATGTGCCTGGAGTTACGAAGCCAGGCTCCGTCACACGGCAGCTGACTGAAACGGTCGACCTGTATCCAACGCTTGCGGACGTCGCTGGACTGCCGGTACCAACGGGTCCTCAGCCGATGAACGGCCTCAGTCTTCGGCCCGTTCTGCAGAACCCCGATGCTCGCATCCGCGATCATGCGTTCCATGCCTACCCCAATGCAAAACTGGGACGAGCCATTCGGACGGAACGGTATCGACTGGTGGAATGGAAGACACCAGGTCAGCCCCTGGAGTCCGCTGAGATTGAACTCTACGACTACGAATCAGATCCTCAGGAACTTCGAAACCTGGCAGGTGAGCATCCTGCAATTGTCGAGCAGCTCCGCGAGATTCTGAATCGCTATCCTGAAGCGGTCAGTCGTTAAGGTTGCAGAACCAGGACTCGGAAATCGGTTGTGCAATGGCCGTTGCAGGTAGCGTCCAGCAGGTGCATTTCTGTCACTCCGGGCTGGGCATTGTCCTCTGCTGTGACCGTCACGGTGAAGACGTTGAGTCCATCGTCGCGAAGCGGTGCGTACTCAGTCTTCCCCGCATACGCAATGGCCTCAGGATAGTCAGCAACGGATATTTTCAGGCCGTCTTTGCTGAAGAGCCGATTGCCTTTGAGCGTCGGGTTTTTGAAGGACGGTTTTCCTTCGACCATCTCGGCGAGACTGAAGCCGCCACCCCGCGTAAGTCCCACAGTGCACGGCGTTGTCAGCAGGAGTTCTTTGGATTCGCCGGGCTTCAGCGCTACCAGCGGAGCAATGGATTTCTCGTGTGACGCTTTCGCCTTTGTCGCTGATTGAGCAGGCTCCTGTGCGCCTGTTGCGGCGTACAGGAAGAGGCCTGAAGTGGAAACGGCAAGAGCAGCAATCAGCAACGTCCGCATGATGAGTTTCCTTGTTCGGAAGGAATTGGATTGCAGGCCACCTGACGCTCTGCAGTCAGGCAGAAAACGCGTCGGTGTCATGTCGTTATAATCATCACGAGTCGGTTCAGGTAGAGCGGTCTCAGGTTCTTACAAAGTACTTACGAGGTCTGCTGGTACGACACGTCCAGATCCAGAGAGATTGCGTGATTGTTGTCGAGCTACTCCTGCACCGTCGTCAAAAGTTTCAGCTCCGTAAAGGGATTTGGTGCCGGCTGATCAGAATCAAATCGATGGGCGCTCATCCACGCGAACTTTGTTTCGGCGGCGCTTGACGGATCGGGATCCGGCAACGGCTTTCCATCCGCTTCCGCGTACAAGGTCCGAACCACGGGAACTCGCTGCGATGCTTTGGGAACAAGGTCGTAGTCTGTTCCACGAGTCTGCAGGAACCACGTGTTGTCCCGGAACCCGTGGAAAAGCCGATCATGCACGGCACTCACAAGCTGCTGCTTCTGCTCATCGCTCAGATTCTTGTCCGCTCTGATCAGGCCAGCCAGTTTCTGTGTTTCCGAAACGTCAAAGCTGACCCAGCCATACGGCGGAAGAAACGCTTCCAGTTTGCAGTGCGAGGGCGATGCTTTGGGAAACGGATTGATCCCATAGGTGACTCGTGTCGGAACGGACAGTAATCGTCCCATCGCGGCACAGAAGCCATGGTAATCGCTGCAGTGCCCGCGTCGGTTTTCGAGTGCATGCAGAGAACTGGCCTGCAGAGACGCTTTCGAATGATCATAAACAAAGTTCGCATCGGCCCAGGTCATGACCGCATCCATGTCCAGCAGAGGATTGCGGCGCTCAGGAACAATCTGCTTCATCAGCTCATCGAAGCGATCATCCAGGACAACTGCCTGCTGCTCGCCTTTCAGCCACGGTTCAAACGCCACGGGCCATTGCTCCGGCGTTTCCACACGAGCAGGATCGATGTTCCAGTTCAGCTGCGATGTCGAAATCTTCAACTGGTGCCGAATCACCTGAGCACCCTGAGGATTCGGAAACTCGAAGTACGCGAATGTGTTCCCAAACCGTTCCTCGGTCCCGACCTTTGGTTCAACAGACACCGGGAACGTGCTGAATGTGGATTCGTGAACCGTCTGCACGGAATCCGTCGGAGGCACTGGCACCCAGACTCGAAGCAGTTTCGTCTTGTATGGAGCAGTGATCGTGAACATCAACTCGCCGGTCCACGTCACCGGATGACTGGCCTGAGCTGTGTAAGGCTGCGAAGGATCCAGAATGGCAACCTTCGTTGTGCCCGTTCGCGCGGATTGCAGGCCGACGGTATTCACCGAGCAGACTTCATAGGAATGGGTTGCGCCAGGCTCCGGCTTTGCGTCGGTGAACTCCATATTGATCAGCGGCTGAGTCGGTGTGTCGCTGTACGAGAGATTCTGAAACAGTGGCCGACCGAACGGGTTCTTCGGCTGCTCGGGAACTCGCGCGAGTTCCTTGCCGTCGCGAAAGATCACGAAGCCAGCAAGCCCGCTTTCCGGATCCGCTTCGGCAGTCCACGTCAGTTTTGTTTCGTTCACTTTGAGCTCGCCAGGCCCCGGGGGAACTGTGACGTCGCTGACATTGGAATCTCGAGTGTACTGAACCCAGGCGGCTGCGATGGATTCGGTGGGCAGCCAGAGCGAACCGTTCAGCTCGCCTCGAAATTCATTCGCTGGAACCGGCGCTTCTATCGCAGGATCACCGGGCTTGAGTGTCGTCAGCCAGCCGCTGTCGGCGGGAATCTCACGCAACGGCTGACCAGCCTGCATTGGCAGTCGAAGCGTCAGGCAGGCATCGAGCCATGGGATTGCCAGATAGCGCTGGTTGCCGCAATCGTGACTGGAGAGCGGATCGATCGAAACACCAATGAGTGCTCGTTTGGCTCGCAGCGTTTTCCAGAATGTTTCAACGCCCGGCCAGACTCCTGCGAATCGTCCTTCTTTGTCAGTAACGCCTTCCTTCGTTCCAAGATTGCACATGACGGGAACAGTCAGCGACGCCTCCGTTATGTCATAAGGCTTTTTCGGCGACGCGGGATTGGAGACGACCGCTGGAACTCCGGAACGAAGCCAGGCCGCCGCCACGCGATCGGGATGAAGCAACACCATTCCACCTGCCCAGTGTCCTCCTCCGCTGTGTCCCCACAACGCCCATGGCACATCGGGAAGTTCCGGGTGTCCGCAAAGCTCAGCCAGATCTTTGAGCGCCTTCTGGAACGCGGCGTCGGAACCGTTTCGAGGATCGCACCACATCTGGCAGTCTGCTCTCTCGGGCTGCTCAACCACCGGCGCGATCAGTGCACAGTCATGCTTCTTTGCCAGCGCCTGCCAGTGAAGATCGAAGGCCCCGGTCTGGCCGGACTTGCACGATCCTTCGCCGCAGCCGTGCTGATGAACGACGACACCTCGCAGCGTCTTCACACCTGGAGGAACCCAGATCGTGTAGCTGACCGGATAGATCAGTTCGCCATCTTTCGTCGATGCTTCATAACGAACTCGATAGTACGGCGGCTCCGCGGCCAGCGAATTTGCGTACGTTCCTTCCTGGGCCGCGACACGCGATAATCCACACAGCAGCAAGCCAACAAACAATACAACGCCGCGCATCGCAGAATCCTCCCGGAACAATGAGACCAGCATGAAGGAATCACTGTAACGGAATTTGACCCCAGTGTAGAGCAGTTGTCCTCAACTGCTTCGTCGCACTGGCACACACACGCATGAAATCGCAGCCAGGGATGTAAAACCGCTGAGGGCAGCCATTCTACGATTGTTCTACAATTACGGCGACAAACGCTGATGCTTCCAGCTTCCATCTGGCTGAAGCAGGTATTCAAAGCGGTCATGAAGCCGGCTGGGCTGGCCCTGCCAGAATTCCAGACGATCGGGGATAACGCGGAAGCCGCCCCAGAAGGAAGGCCAGGGAACTTCGCCGCCGGAGAACTTCTGCTTCAGCTCCGCAAGTTTTGTTTCCAGCAGACTGCGAGTCGTAATGACGGTGCTCTGCTGCGACACCCAGGCGCCCAGCTGGCTTCCTCGAGGACGCGTGGCGAAGTACGTCATGGATTCCAGTGTCGAAACTTTTTCGGCTCTTCCCTGGATCGACAACTGTCGCTGAAGAGGCAGCCACTGGAAGAGCAATGCGACTCGCGGATTCTGGCTGATGTGCTGCGCCTTGCAGCTTTCCAGATTCGTGAAGAAGACGAAGCCGTTGCGGTCGTACGACTTCAGAAGCACGGTTCTTAGTCGTGGAGCACCGGTGGGATCGACAGTCGCGAGCGACATGGCATTGGGTTCCAGAACATCCGCAGCGACCGCGGTCTGGTACCATTCCTGAAACTGTTCGAACGGGCTGTCCAGCAGGCTGCTTTCATCGATCGGCGGCGCATCGTATTCACGGCGCTGATGGTGGATGGGCTTGTCGCTGGTCAAAGGAATTTTCTCCGAAGCGTTACGAATATCTGTCATCTGGAAGCAGCACCGATGGCTGCTCCACACTTTAGGACCACTTCCGTTTTCTGCCAATGCGGAATGATGAGCACGACTTTGGGAATGTGACTGGGATCGAAGCCAGTGTCGTTCTACATTCCGTCTGTCTCCGCAGAGAACGTTTTGATCCTGCTGGAGTTTGGCTGTTGCGATGAGTTCTGGAAGTAAGTTGAACTGATGGCTCGCGTTTTTGTCAAAGAACTGAAGGACGGCGATTCCGTCAACGAGATTTTCCTGCTGGCCGACAAACAGTTGCGTGCGAATCGGAACGCGAATCTGTACCTGCTGGCCACACTGCGTGACCGATCCGGCGTGATCAGTGGTCTGATGTGGAACGTGACGGACGATTCTGTGCAGCATCTCGTGGCCGGTGATTTTGTGCGAGTCCGCGGGAAGGTACAGCTGTACCAGGGCAACCTGCAGATGATCGTGGCTCACATCGAAGCCGTTCCCGAACAGGCGTGCAACCCTGATGACTTCCATGTACAGCCTCAGGCCAACGCAGGTCCTCTGCTGACGCGACTTCGCGAACTGCTGATGTCCATTCGCTGCCCCGAGCTGAATGCTCTGGCCATGGCGTTTCTGGAAGACAATCGCCTGGTGGATGCTCTTTGTGCAGCACCGGCCGGAGTCAAAGCGCACCATGCATATATGGGTGGTCTGATCGAACATGTGGTTTCGATGTCCGAAGTCGCCGACAAAATTTGTCAGCTATACCCGGCACTGGACCGCGATCTCCTGTTGCTGGGTGTACTGCTGCATGATCTGGGCAAGGTCCGTGAATTGTCCTGGGACCCGACTCTGGCGTACACCGATGAAGGCCAGTTGCTGGGACATATTCATATTGGCATTGAGCTTCTGAATGAGAAGCTGAAGGTTGCCGAAATGATGACCAGTCGCCCGTTTGATGCAGAAAAAGTTCTGCGTCTGAAACACATGGTGATCAGCCACCACGGAAGTCGGGAATTCGGCAGCCCCACAGTTCCAATGACTCCCGAAGCCATTGCGCTCAACTGCATCGACACACTTGACGCCAAACTGCACGAGTTTACTCGGGCGATTGAAGACGACATGAACGCCGAATCGTCATGGACGCCGTTCAATCCTCGCAACGACCGCCGGCTGTTCAAAGGTTTTGCGAAGAAGGACGTCTAAGCCACCAGGTCGCGGCTCGCGCTGATATTCAGCGCCGCAGCAGGAATTCATTGGAATTCAGCACGGCCCAGGTAATGTCCTGCAGGGCCGTGCGGCGATCTTTGGCGGTTGCCACATGCTGACTCATGGACTGAAGTTCTGCGTCCGTCGGAGAACGGCTGAGCGCCGTCCACCAGAGACTGGTCACAAATTCGTCGGTTGTCTGACTGGACGACACCGCTCGATCGATGCGACTGCCGGATTCCTTCAACAGCTCCGTGACCACTGAACCAGCCACCATCTCCATCGTTTGAGCAAGGGTTGTTTCGCCCGTCCGTTCACATTCGCACGTTTGCAGTCGACCGGGTTTTCCAAACAGTGCGAGAAAGCGGTCGCCGGCTTCCGGGCGGCTATAGCGATGTCCGCCGTTGCGAACACCGGCCAGCTGCACTGCTCGAATCCCCTCCGGATATCCGCCGAACCGAACCGAAACGTCAACAGCCTGAGCCATGGTGTCGAGCATCTGTTCGGCGGTCAGTCGGCGAGGAATCGTGTGGGAGAACCGCACGGCGTCGTGACCATTCGTAGCGTTGGCTTCCGACGAGAGCTGATACGTTTTCGAATTGAGGATCAGGCTCATCAGGGGACGAACACGGAAGCCTCCTTTGATGAATTCGCTCTTCAGCACATCCAGCAGTTCCGGGTTCGAAGGAGGATTCGTGTTGCGAAAGTCGTCGATCGGATCCACAACGCCAATGCCGAACAACTGGTACCAGATGCGATTTGCCTGAGTTGCCACGAAGCGATCATTCGCGGGATCACTCAGCCATTGCCCAAGCACCTGCAGGCGATCACCTTTGAACGCCGCCGGATCAGCAGCCGCGTTTCCCAGAAATCGAGGACTGATCGTCTTGCCGGTCGTCGGGTTTCGAACGTCACCGCTGTCCTTCAGGAAGACGATCTGTTCGCCATCGAATTCGTGCTTGTCGTTCTCATCACGCCGACGGTTTTCGATGATCTTGTAATCAATGCGAGCAAAGAAGTTGGTCCAGCCATAATAATCATCCTGAGTCCATCGATCGAACGGATGATTGTGACATCGAGCACACTGAAGCCGGATGCCAAGAAACACCTGAGCCGCCGACTCGGCTCGTTCTTCCGGCGTCCTGAGGGCTCGATAAAAATTGGTTGGCGGATGCGAATAGGTACTTCCGCGAGCTTCCACGACCTCCGCACAGAACTGGTTCAGCGGTTTGTCCGAAGCCACACTTTCGCGGATCCAGTGGTAGAAAACGTCCACGCCCTTCGAATCCAGCGTCTTGTCTTCGACTCGCAGCAAGTCCGCCCATCGCAGTGCCTGAAAGTCTGTGTATTCCGACGATGCCAGCAGACGAGCGATCAGTTGTTCGCGTTTGCCGGGATCGGTCGAAGCCACAAATTCGCGAGCATCCTTTTCCGACGGCAATAATCCTGTGACATCCAGGTAAGCTCGACGAAGAAACGTTGCGTCGTCGCACACTGAAGAAGGATTGATCTTCAGACGCTGAAGCTGATCAAACACTGCACGGTCGATGGGGTTGTCGGACGCCGGTGCCTGAAAAACAAATCCCGGCCGCTGAGGCACATATTCGACTCGCGCCACCGTTTGCTGGTTCAGGTAGCGAACCGTCACGGAGGTGTGGCGAGCCATGTCGGTGTCAGCAAACTGAATTTCTCCGGACGGTCGCACAATAACGGACGGATCAGACGATTCGAACACGGCGAGTGCATTGACGTTTCGTGTTGTGCCGTCGCTGAACTCCGCAGTGGCTTCCAGAGACACACTGTTTTTCGGTGCTTCCAGCGTGATAAAGGATGGCGTGACATTCAGTCGAACGACGTGCGGCACGGAGTCTGCGTCGCGCGGCATTCCGGCTGCAATCCAGTTTCGCAAAATCAGATACTCATGACTTGTGACGGAGAATCGTCGTCCGCCCTCGTGGGGAACCTGCATGGATGGTTTCTGCAGGAGCAAGCTCTCTTCCGGCGCCAGAACGTTGGTTCGTCGGGCTCCCAGCTGTCGAGTGAGCGTGATGAAGTCGGTATCCGGATCCTGCCCGCGCAGGGAAATGCGAAACCCTCCTTTGCCGTTCTGGTTCCCATGACATGTGCCCAGGCTGCATCCGGATCGAGTCAGCACGGCCATGACGTCGTTACGAAAGGACGGCACAGCGTCGTCGGCGGCGACCATCGTCGCTTCATGAACGAGCGTCGGCCACAGCAGTGTCATCAGGCAGAAGACGGAGACTCGCAAAACACTCATGCGGAATACCGGGGATGGATGCACAGGAAGGAAGCAAAGGCAGGAGTGCGTATTGTGGTATCCTTCAAGCCGATTCGGCCAGCGAAATCCGGTCCCTGTATGAAAAACCGATGGTCGCGGGTGACTCGCTGGATCTGGCAATTACAGATGCGAGTTGTCACGAAGGGATTGCGGGTGAGGTTGGCTTGTCGTCAAGATATCGGCACATCACATTCGACATACGACAGGCATGATTTCTGAGCGAGACTGGACAGGATAAGGCTGAGCGATGGGGTGGGACGTCAGTGAATTTCATCGGCGGGATTTGCTGCGAGTCGGCGGGGCTGGCTTGCTGGGATTGACGCTGCCGAAGTGGCTGAAGGCGGCAGATCAGCAGCCCGCGGCTCGACGTGCTCCCGCAAAGTCCGTCATCTTTCTGTTCCAGTGGGGCGGGCCGAGCCATGTGGATACGTTCGACATGAAGCCGGATGCTCCGGACGGTTATCGTTCACTCTACAAGACCATTCCGACTTCCGTGCCTGGCCTGGTGGTGTGTGAACATCTGCCAAAGACCGCGAAAGTCATGCACCAGTTTGCTCAGATTCGAACGGTGCATCATCGAATGAACAATCACAACTCCGCAGGCTACACGGCACTGACGGGGTACGAGCCGCCGATCGACGATCAGCGGCTTCGTGAGTCGCTGGATCTGTCACCTTCCTACGGTTCGGTGGTCGACGCGATTGCTCCGAATACGAATGGGATGCCGACGAGTGTCGCGTTTCCGTACCAGATCTCCGATGGTTCGATCACGCCGGGGCAGCGAGCCAGCTTCCTGGGCAAGCAGCATGATCCGCTGTTCTTCAAGGATGATCCGAATGCGAAAGACTTCAAACTGTCGCAGTTGAGTCTTCCGTCCGACATTTCTCTGGATCGGTTGAGTAATCGGCGAGGACTTCAGGAGATCATCAACCAGCAGGCGAGGGAACTCGACCAGTCCGACGCCGCCAAAGGCCTGGACGCCTATTACACTCGCGCGCTGGAGATGCTGAATTCCACCAAAGTGCGAGACGCCTTTGATTTGTCGCGCGAACCGGATGTTCTGCGGGAAGCGTACGGGCGAACAACGTACGGACAAAGCTGCCTGCTTGCTCGACGTCTGGTGGAATCGGGCGTCAAGTTTGTGACGGTGTACTTTGCTCCCAGCATCGGTGGTCGCAGCAAGACCGATGGCGGATGGGACACACACGGCTTCGACAATACTCGCATGTATGAGATTCTGCCCGAATGGCATCTGCCTGTGACCGACCAGACTCTGCCGGTCCTTCTGAATGATCTGAGTGCTCGAGGACTATTGGAGGAGACTCTGGTTGTCTGGATGGGCGAATTTGGTCGGACGCCGAAGATCAACGACAACATCAGTCGCGATCACTGGCCAAAGTGTTACACCGTCCTGATGGCCGGCGGAGGAATTCAGGGCGGCGCGGTTTATGGAGCGTCCGACAAGTACGGCGCCGTCCCGGATCGCGATCCGGTGACGACGGGTGATCTGGCCGCGACGATGTTTCATGCGCTTGGGATCGATCACAATATCGAAGTGCACGACAACCTGAATCGCCCACTGCCGCTCGCCAAAGGCCGGCCTGTGACCGACATCTTTGCATAGTGTAAAACGATTGTCCTCAATCGTTCATCTGTGCCTGAGTGTAGAACGATTGTCCTCAATCGTTTCACAAACACTGCAACGGTCGGGTAACGGTCGGGTAACGGCTGAGGACAGCCGTTCTACACTGGGGGATTGGCCGCCCTGTGTTTGGCGGAACGAACAGCGACTTTGGGATTTCAAAGTGAGGCCCGCGGTTTTTGGTCAGATTTGCAGGGAATTTGCCTGATGGACGGAAAAGGTTGAGGCAAAGATGCATCGAAAGAGGCGAAAATTTGGTGTTCGGCAACGTCCCTGTTGAGATTCGACCGGCGATGGCTCACCATTCCCGTTTTGGCTTACGCTCAGTCCGCGGAATTTTCACGCGTTGAAGAAATCGCCGGGCTGGCATTCCTGTCTAGCTGACTCTGACCGCACTCATGACGACTCTGCGAACCTGTCGCCTGGTGACACTGGGCTGCAAAGTCAACCAGTATGAAACTCAGCTCGTTCGCGAAGCGCTGCTGCAAAGCGGCTATCGAGAAGCGAAGGATGATGAGTCGGCGGAGCTGTGCGTTGTCAACACGTGCACCGTGACCAACACGGGCGATTCGAAGTCCCGTCAGGTCATTCGCCAGCTGGCTCGCCAGAACCCGGGTGCCAAGACGATCGTCATGGGCTGCTACGCGACTCGCGATCCTCGCGCTGTGTCCGAACTGCCGAATGTGATCGAGGTGGTTACCGACAAGCGTGAGCTGCCGGACGTGCTGTCTCGCTTTGGCGTTTCCGAACTCCCTACCGGCATCACGGAGTTTGAAGGTCGTCAGCGTGCGTTCGTGAAGATTCAGGACGGATGCATTTTGAAGTGTTCGTATTGCATCATTCCCACAGTGCGGCCAGGTCTTCGAAGTCGTCGACCGATCGATATCGAAGAAGAGATGCGAGCACTGATTGATCACGGCTACCGCGAGATCGTGATCAGCGGCATCCACATGGGTCACTTCGGTGTGGATACGAACAACCTGGTTCCCGGTGACAAGCCCGAACGATTGTGGCATCTGCTTCGGCGGCTGGATCGTATTCCCGGCGACTGGCGCATGCGGTTGTCGAGCATCGAAGCGGTGGAAGTCAACGAAGAGTTTATTCGTGCGGCGGGAGACTGTGAGCATCTGTGTCCGCAGTTTCATCCGGCACTCCAAAGCGGCAGCAACTCGGTGCTGACTCGCATGCGTCGACGTTATCGAGTCGAGCGGTTTCTGGAACGGCTGGAACAGATTCGCGACACGCTGGGCAACGATCCTGCCTTCAGCACGGATGTGATTGTTGGCTTTCCCGGTGAGACAGACGCGGAGTTTGAAGAGACGCTGGAAACCTGCCGCAAGGCGCGTTTCATGAAGGTGCATGTGTTTCCATTCAGTCGACGTGATGGCACTCCGGCCGCGACGATGCCGAATCAGATTCCGCCGGAAGTGATTCGCGAACGCGTGTCGATTTTGAGCAACCTGGAGCGAGACCTGGCCGAGCAGTTTTATCGGACTCGCCTGGCATCATCAGCTGCCGGCACGGCCGCCACCAGCACGGCCGGCGCAACGTTGAAGGTCCTGGCCGAGCGGTCGTCGGAATCGCGCGAAGGATATCTTCGAGGGACCGATCAGTGGTACATGCCGGTGGAGTTTCCGGGGAACGAAGGCGACATCGGGCATTACGTGAACTGCCGTGGACTTTCAGCGTCGCGGGAAGGTGTGCTGGCTGAGCGACTGGATCCGGTTCGTTCGCCCGAGCAGCGTCGTCAGTTTGCTCACGAGCATCCTGAAGCATCTTCCGAAATGAATCTGAACGATGATGGCTGTGAAAGCAACGGCTGTGTTGAGGAATTAAGTTCTGTGGGGATGTCGGTGGTTGAATTGAAAGTGCCCGGATTGAATCTCAGCGCGGGAGCATCATCATGGCCACGCTGATTGCGATTGAAGGGATTGACGGAGCTGGCAAGGGAACTCAGGCCGGCCGCCTCGTGCAGTCGCTGAAGGAACTTGGGTATCGAGTCGACACGCTGCAGTTTCCGAGATACAGCCAGACGACGTTCGGCTCCGCGATTGGAGATTTTCTGAACGGCCGCTTTGGTTCGCTGAACGACGTGCATCCTCAGCTTGCAGCGGTTCTGTACGCGGGTGATCGCTTTGAATCTCGGTCGCTGCTGATGCAAATGATGGAAGACAATGACGTCGTCGTGCTGGATCGTTTTGTCGGTTCGAACCTTGCCCATCAGTCTGCAAAGCTTGACGGTGAACAGCGACACAACCTGATTGAGTGGATTGAAAAGGTTGAGTTTGGAGTCTTCGGACTTCCTCGTCCGAGCCTGACGGTATTGATCGACATGTCCAGTCAGATGAGCCGCGAGCTTGTCTCACGCAAAGCGACTCGCGACTACACAACTCAGGAAGCCGATCTGCAGGAATCGGATCTGCCGTATCTGGAGCGTGTGCGACGCTGTTACCTGGCGCTGTCACACAGTCGACTGGACTGGCGGACGGTGCACGGGCTGAAGGATGACGGAAGCCTCAGGACGATTGAGTGTGTCGCGGAGGAGATTCTGGGCCTCGTGCGGACTCAGCTGGCCGGAGTGTAACGTGACAGAACGAGCCAATCGAAGAATCGTGACCGATCCAGATCCCAGCGGCGAGTTCCTCATCGCCCGCTCACGAGTCTTTGAACGACTCGGTCTGTTGTTGGTCGTGATGCCCGTCGTGTTTCTTTTCCTGAAACACTATTTTCAGCAGCGAGCAGAAGCGATTTACAAACCGACGATGGCGCTGGTGAATTCTCAGGATGAAACGGTGCAGGCAAAAGAAGTCTGCCGTGTGAAGGACGACCAGATTACCGAGGCGAGCGGACTGGCGGCCAGTTATCAGCATGCTGACAGCTTCTGGATTCACAATGATTCCGGAGACCAGCCGCGGTTGTTTCTTGTTGATTCAAAGGGAAAGACTCGGCTGATTGCTGAGGTCAAAGACGCGAAGGCGTACGACTGGGAAGATATGTGTTCGTTTCGCAAAGACGAAACCTCGTATCTGCTGATCGCCGACACCGGAGATAACGGGCGCGTTCGCAATGGAAGTGACACCGCCTGTCGACTGTATCTTTTGGAAGAACCGAAGGACGAACTGGATTCGAAGAAAGTCCGGACGATTAAGCTTCCAGTTGTGTCAACGATTGAATTCACATACCCCGACGGGCCTGTGGATTGTGAGAGCCTGGCAGTCGACGTCGAGCAGAATCAGATCCTGCTTGTGTCCAAGACAGATCCGTTTCAGTGTCACGTGTTTTCGATTCCGCTGGAACTCAAAGAGAAGAAACGCTCCGTCAAAGCAACGGCTGTGCGACAGATCGGGATGGCGTGGGCGACGGGAATGGATGTTTCTCCGGACGGCCGCAAGATGGTCATTGTGAATCCGCTGAGCGGTGTTCTGGTGGAACGTCAGAAGGACGAATCCTGGTCGGATGCCTTTTCTCGGCAGGCGATGCCACTGACACTTCCAGCCCGTGCTCAGGGGGAGACTGTTTGCTTCTCAACCGACGGAGCCAGGATCTATCTGAACAGCGAAGGCCAGAATCAGCCGCTGTGGGTGATGCCGGTTCCCGCAGAATAGCGCGGCGTTGCCGGCTTGCTCATCAATGCGTTCCGCTGCGACCATCATCTGCTTATGATGCGATCTCGTTATCCAGAGTGGAACGGCTGGTCCCAGCCGTGTTTGCTTTACTGCGTTTGCCTGACCCTGTTTGTTTTGGGATGAGAAGCGGACGAGCTCGCGGCCCTGAACCGGAGAACTGAGAATGATGCGGCATTGGTTGTTCGCGCTTGTTCTGATTGCGAGCCACGGACGTTCTTTAACGGCCTCTGAATCTGCTGTCGGTCATTCCCAAAACCACTCGGGTGATCGCCCCAATATTGTCATCCTCTACGCCGACGACATGGGATACGGCGACCTCGGAATTCAGAATCCTGACAGTCGCATCCCGACGCCTCATCTGGATCAGCTCGCCAGGGAAGGTACCCGATTCACGGATGCTCATAGTTCATCCGGAGTCTGCACACCCAGCCGATATGCTCTTCTGCATGGTCGATACCACTGGCGCAAATTTCATGGCATTGTTAATTCCTTCGACCAGCCGGTCATGGATGACGAACGTGTGACCATTCCGGAAATGCTGAAGGGAAAGGGCTATCGAACGGCATGCATTGGCAAATGGCATTTGGGATGGGACTGGAACTCCATTCGGATTTCTGACGCGAAGCCGGATCCGAAGAAGGGGTATCCTCCGAACGCTTTTGACTGGTCGAAACCGATCCCTGGCGGCCCGCTCGCTCACGGGTTTGATGACTACTTTGGTGATGACGTCCCCAACTTTCCGCCCTACGCGTGGTTTGAGAACGATCGAGTCATCACGACGCCAACGGTTGCTCTGACCACGCCGCCAAAGACGGCAGAAGGGCAATGGGAAGCACGGCCAGGTCCGTCGGTCAAAGACTGGGACTTCTGGGCGGTGATGCCGAAGCTGACGGACCGCGCGGTGGAATGGATTGGCGAGCAGAAGGAGGGAGAACCATTCTTCCTGTACGTGCCGTTCACGTCGCCACATGCTCCCATCATTCCCACGGAGGACTTTGTGGGGAAGTCGAAGGCCAATGGGTATGGCGACTTTGTCGTTCAGACCGACGACACTGTTGGGCGAATCCTGAAAGCTCTGGAAGACGGCGGGTTCACGAAAAACACAATCGTGATTTTCTCTGCTGACAACGGGCCGGAACATTATGCGTATGCTCGCGTTCGCAATTTCGGACATCGCAGCATGGGACCGCTGCGAGGCCTGAAGCGGGATCTCTGGGAAGGCGGGCACCGTGTTCCTTTTCTCGTGCGATGGCCCGGTGTCGTCCCTGCCGGTCGAGTGAGCAACGATCTGTTGAGCCAGGTTGATCTTCACGCAACTCTGGCAGCCGTTGTCGGTGCCGAGGTGCCCGAGAATTCTGGTGAAGACAGTCTCTGCCAGCTGGCACTCTGGAAAGGCTCAGGGCCAGGCGTCAGAACATCTCTGGTGCATAACACGAACGCGAACGGTTATGCTGTCCGGAAGGGCGACTGGGTGCTGATCGATTTCAAGACCGGCGGCGTGTCTGCGGTCCCGGCCTGGTTCGACGAACAAAACGGCTATGCAGCGAATGCCGAGGCAGGGGAGCTTTACAACTTGAAAGAAGACCTTAGCCAGAAGAAGAATCTCTACGGCAGCATGCCGGACAAAGTCCGAGAACTTCAGGAAGAACTCGCACGCATCCGAAAAATGTAACAACCGTAGCTCGTGTCTCCGACGCGAGAACAGTGGACCTTGCCAGAGATCCCAGACTTCGAATTAGCGGAACAGCGCAAGCCGTCCGGTGCCACAAACGCCGGCTCAGGTCCTTCTAAGCCGCGCCAATCCGAGGGCTTGCAGAGTTTCGACGGCTCGGCAGGAGCCACACCGCCCACTCTTTTGACAGGCTTAGTACTTCGGCTTCAATTCGTTCCCGCTTTTGTCCGTCGGGTAGACAGCGTTGTGTTGTTCGAGCGATTCAGAAAGTCGCTTCATCATGCGCTGCAGGTTCTCAGGATCTTTCGCAGCAAGATCCTGCTGCTCGAACGGGTCTTCGCTGAGATGAAACAGTTGATAGTGCGACCCTGATGATGCTTTCCCGGGAATGTAGTGATAGACCACCTTCCAGTCTTCGTCACGAAAACTGCTCCAGTAATCGCTGCGATGAGGTGCATGAGGATAGTGAACGAGCAACTCACTGCGGTGTCCGGGATCTGGCTGCCCTGTTAAAAGTCCAACAAGATTCTGTCCATCGATGACGTGTGATTCTGGAACCGGGATCTCAGCGACACTCAGGATTGTCGGAAACACATCGTGAACGGCAGCCAGTTGTGTCTGGATGGTTCCTGCAGAGATCTTCAGCCGCTGCTGATGAACGTTTGTGGAATCTGGTTTGCCCCAGGACACAATCATCGGGACTCGAACGCCTCCTTCATAGTGGCTGCCCTTGCGACCTCGCAAAGGCGCGGCGCAGGCAACATCGTGTTCGTGTCCCAGCGGCGCGTCAGAGCCATTGTCGCCGAGAAAGATCACCAAAGTATTTTCAGCAACGCCAAGATCGTCGAGATGTTGCATGAGATCGCCGAGTGACTTGTCCATTCCTTCAACCAGCGTCGCGAACGCCTGAGCATTCGCAGACTTGCCGGAATCTCGATAGTGATCTGCAAAACGCTGGTCCGAGTTGAACGGAGCATGGACCGCGTACTGCGCGAAGTACAAAAAGAATGGCTGGTGGCTGGTGACAGCCTCCGAAATATGACGCTTGGCCTCTTCGGTGAGCGCATCCGTCAGGAAGGTGTCGGTTCCATGGAATCGCTCCAGTCCGGGAACTGCGGCTGGCTCTGTTTTCTTCACTGAGCCGCCAGCGTTGCCGTAGTTCTTCTGCCCGTAGTAGCTGGCCGGAGCCCCGATCGAAGCACCGGCGACATTCACATCGAAACCCAGGTTGGCCGGATTTGCTCCGGCGTAGTTTCGAGGGGAAAAATGTCCCTTGCCCACATGAATTGTTCGGTAGCCATGACTTCGCAAAAGGCCGGGCAGAGTCACATCTCCTGGCGAGAGACCAAGCCAGTTCCAGCTTTGGGGACCCTGAGGTCCGCGATTGTTCGTGTCCGGGTTGATCCAGTTCGTGGTCCTGTGCCGAGCCGCATTTTGTCCCGTCATGATGGCGATTCGAGTCGGCGAGCAAACACTCATGGCGTTCATCTGGCTGAACCTGACACCTCGATCCGCAAGTGCCTGCATCGCCGGAGTGCGGTAGTAATCATTCAGTGGATACCGTTGAGCCTTCCCGGACCGATCTGTCAGGAACGGCACGGACGTATCCATCACGCCCATGTCATCGACGAGCATCACCACGATATTGGGGCGTGATGCACCTTCCGGCTTATTCGAAGGAACGGTGTCTGCCCCGATCGACGCCATCGGCAAACCGGCAAACATCCAAAACGCGACAACAAGGCGGATCAACCAACGGGACCGAAACCACATGACCTGAACTCCTCCAATACTTGGCAGCAGCAATGATGGCGGATTCCACACGGCCGGTCGAGTCGACCCGGTTGGAGTGGGCCAGGGCTCGGGGAGCAGTTGAGGACAACTGCTCTACCACAGATCATCAGGTGCCATGCACCGAAATCAAAAAACGTAGTTTTTTCACTGTAGATCTTCGTGCCGGCTGTGTGCGGCCAGACATGAGGAAGGAACCCATGGTGCATGGCACCCTGCGATTCTGGTGCATGGCACCGGGGGCAACCGGGGGGCAAAAGACGACGTTAAACTGGATCGGTTACACGATGGCGGGTGAGAGGCGGTGGACGGAATTCCAATGGGGCCATGATTCCTCTTGCTTCAGCCTGCAGAACTTTGAGAAACTGTCGATTTCCAGAGAGATATTGCGCGAAATTCAGCTGCGGCGTCGGCTGGTTTGCATTGGCAATATCGGGCTCTGTTCGAGATTCGTGCAGAAAAGGCAGTCTCAATGATTCGGCTCGCTTCGTTCCTAAGTCTTTTTCTCGCAGTGCTTTGCGTTTCCTCAACTGCGAATGGTCAGGGGCTGATTTTTGCTCTGCCGGAAGATGGAACGGCCGTGGAATATGAAGGCGAACTGACACAGGGGACTTCGGTGGATGATGAAAATCCGCTGAAGTGGAGCTGTGAGCTGACGATTCAGTCGGTCGGCAAAGAGGACGCTGAGTATCTGGGTAAAGTGCAGCCGTGCCGCTGGCTGGAAATCAAGTGCCTGACGGGCAGCAAAAAGGAAACTCGAATTGACCCAGGTCCTTCTGGCTCAAGGATTTACAAAGTTCTCGTCCCCGAAAGCGTGATCAACAGCGAGCCTGTGGACGCAGATGGGATCCCGAATGACATGCTGCCAATTGTGAAGGGTTTCCGGCGAGTCGGTGAAGAGGCGGTCGCTCCGATCAAGACTCCGATCCTCCGGTTTTATCCCACAATTGCGATGTTGGGCAGCTATGTGGAGCCGGAAGTCATTGCCACAAACGCGGCTCCTGAGGTGATCCTGCAGGGACCTGCGATTTCCGCGGTCCACAAGAAAGGCAAGATACTGATGGAGAGCCAGAAGATTCGGACCACTAACGAGGCAGAATACTGGGTTTCGAAGGATGTACCGTTTGGTCTGGCCCGCTGGATGGTGACAGAAACCACAGAAGAGAAGGAGCTGGCGGCTCCCCGGACCGAATTCAAAGTCACGACCGTGAAGAAGGTCGACATGAAGCTCTCGCGAATCCGCAATAATGCTGAGAGTGAGCTCGTCACGGACGGCATGTGATCTGGCCGAGCCTTGGGTGGCTCGCCAATTTCGGCCAATCGTCGCCAATCGCAAGCAACGGCTTGCCTGTCACAGGGGGCGTCGATATGATCCGCGTTTCGATTTTTCCGGGCAAATTTGCGCGCTGAGCTCAGAGTCCCGGTACTCGGTTGCAACTCCTTGCGCCCATGGTGTTTACATCGAGGGCTTTGGGTTCAAGGTGATCGGGGAATCAGCAGGAAACTTTTTGGATAGTCTTCTTTCGTCGTGTTTGAGTCCATTTCACAAGGTCTGGGGAAAGCGTTTTCGGCGTTCCGGGGAACCGGGAAGATCACCGAAAGCAACATCCGCGAAGGCATGCAGCAGGTCCGCAAGGCACTGCTGGAGGCTGACGTTGCGTATGATGTTGTCCAGAGTTTTGTGGAAAAGGTGACGAAAGACGCCGTCGGCGAAAAGGTCCTGAAGTCGCTTCGTCCTGAAGAGCAGATTGTCGGTATTGTCCATCAGGAGCTGATCAACCTGATGGGGCCCGTGGATCATTCTCTGGCCATCAAGCGTGATGGTCTCAGTGTGATCATGATGTGCGGTTTGCAGGGTTCTGGTAAGACCACGACCTGCGGCAAGCTGGCGCGTCGGCTGAAAGAGGCGGGTGTAGAACCGTTTCTTGTTGCGGCGGACTTGCAGCGGCCAGCGGCGATTGAGCAGCTGAAAGTCATTGGCGGCCAGATTGGCTGTCCGGTCTACGCGGAAGATCCGAAGGCAAGCAATCCGGTTCAGGTCTGCCGGAATGGGGTGAAAGAAGCAAAGCGTGTTGGGGCGCGGGTCGTGATTCTCGACACCGCCGGACGACTTCACGTGGATGCAGCTCTGATGAAGGAGTTGCAGCAGATTGATAACAGTGTCGCGCCTGACCAGGCACTCCTGGTCTGTGATGCGATGACCGGTCAGGACGCCGTCAACAGTGCCAAGGCCTTCAATGAAGCGCTGGAGCTGGACGGTGTGATTCTCACCAAGCTGGACGGCGATACTCGGGGCGGTGCGGCTCTGAGTGTCAAAGCCGTGACTGGCGTGCCGATCAAGTTTATCGGCGTGGGTGAGCAGCTGGATCGGCTTGAAGATTTCCATCCGGATCGAATGGCTGGCCGAATTCTCGGGATGGGCGACATTGTTTCGCTCTTCGAGAAGGCTCAGCGGGAATTCGACGAAGAGGAAATGCTGCGTCAGCAGGAGAAGATGCAGCAGGGCAAGTTCACGCTTGAAGATTTCCGCAAGCAAATGCGGCAGATCAAAAAGCTGGGCTCCATGCGGGAAATCATGAAGATGATTCCCGGCCTGGGAGGCATTGTTGATCAGCTGGGTGATTTGAACCCGGAAGATGACATGCTGCGGATCGAGGGAATTATCAACTCGATGACCCCAGCGGAGCGTTCGAATCCGGAGGTAATCGACCGGAGTCGTCGCAACCGTATTGCACTGGGTAGCGGAGTTCAGCCGGCGGACGTGAACAAACTGCTGAAAGACTTCTCCATGATGGCGAAGATGATGCAGGGAATGTCCAATATGGGGCTGCGAGATCGGATGAAGGCCGTCAAAGGCCTGGCAGACGGTGGATTCATGAGCCCCGGGGCTGAGATTCGTGAAAAGAAGTTAAGAAGTCAGCGTGGGCCGGTCGACCGAGACGAGGCTCGTGACAAGAAAAAGAAACAACGGAAAGAAGCGGCAAAGGCCAAGAAACGAAACCGGAAACGGTAGTCGGGCTGATCGGCAAAATCTGCCGGTTCTTCCATTGGAATATGTGTTCACTGTGTGTTCGGTCGCCAGACCGCGGGTCGGACAGGCAGTGTGGTTCTTCAGATAGTTCAGGAGTAGCAATGGCTGTTCGAATCCGCATGAAGAAGATGGGACGAAAGCATCGTCCATTCTTCCGCATCTGTGTGATGGACTCTCAGGTCCAGCGCGATGGCAAGGCAATTGAAGAAGTTGGGTTTTACGACCCGATGGTCCACGACAAAGCCGCTCGAGTGAAGATGAATCTTGAGCGAGTGGATTATTGGTTGTCCGTCGGCGCACAGCCAAGCGAAAAGGTGAATGCACTGATTCGCAAGGTGAAGACCAACAAGTTCGGCACAGCCAAGGCACCACCGCCGATGCTGGCACCGAAGGTCAAGGAAGCTCCAGCAGCCGAAGCGCCTGCTGAAGCTCCTGCCGCTGAGTAATCCAGAGGTCCGCTGCGATGCTGCCGTGGTGATGATCATGGCCAAAGATCCTGGCGGGCTGCTGAGCGTTATGGACGTCGACTGCAATGCGGTTTGATATCCTCACCCTGTTTCCGGAGATGTTTCAGAGTTATCTGGGACAAGGTCACCTGAAGCGGGCCATTGAACGCGGTCTGGTGGATATTCAGCTGCACAATTTCCGGGACTATGCTCCTGGAAAGCGAAAGCAGGTCGATGACAAGCCGTTTGGCGGCGGTCCCGGAATGCTGATCATGTGCCAGCCGGTGTTTGACTGTGTGGAAGCCGTTCAGGCTTCAGGCACAGGACCTGGCAAACTGCTCATGATGACGCCTCAGGGGCGACGTCTGGATCAGAAGCTGGTTGAAGAACTGGCGGAGGAACCCAGACTCTTACTTCTGTGCGGTCGTTACGAAGGCTTTGATGATCGAATTCGTCAGGGGCTTCAACCCATGGAAGTTTCGGTCGGTGACTTCATCTGCAATGGTGGAGAAGTCCCGTCCATGCTGATCGTCGATACGGTCATCCGATTGATTCCGGGTGTTCTGCACGACGAAACCAGCAGTCGTTACGATTCGTTCAGCAATGCCGGGTTACTGGAACATCCGCAGTTTACGCGTCCTCGTGAATTTCGCGGAATGGTGGTTCCCGACGTGCTGATCAATGGTGACCATCAAAAGATTGCTGACTGGCAGCGGGAAGAAAGTCTGAGAAGAACGGCCGAGCGTCGGCAGGATCTTCTGGATGGACCCGCTTCGCCGGACTCGAGCCTGAAATAACAGGCTCACATAGTGTGTACAGATCTGATTTGTTGAGTTGAAAGGAACCCGAACCATGCGTGACAAGCTTTTGGAAGCTGTCGAAAAAACCAGCCTTCGTGAACAGCAGCTGCAGTTTGCAATCGGCGACACCGTCGACGTGCACACTCGAATTCTGGAAGGCAACAAAGAGCGAATTCAGAAGTTCAGCGGCGTTGTGATTGCTCGCCGAGGCTCTGGCACTCGCGAAATGTTCACCGTCCGACGCATCGTTCAGGGCGAAGGCGTTGAGCGATCATTCCCGGTGAACTCCCCAAAGATTGCTCACATCGAAGTGACTCGCCACGCTCGCGTCCGTCGAGCCAAGCTGTTCTATCTGCGTGATCGAGCAGGCAAGGCCACCCGTCTTCGCGAACGAAATGCGAAGCCATGGGAAGTTAAGGTCGGCGACGCAAAATGATGACGTAGTCAGGACAGTCCGGTCTGGCGACTGTTTCTGCTGCGCGCATAGCTGACAGTGAAGATCTATCCGAGCGATGGCCGGGACACGGGTTCTCCTGGCCTTCGCTTTTTTGCTGCGCCAGTGTAGAGCAGTTGTCCTCAACTGCTCCGCTACGCACAGCCAGTGTCAGCTAGGAATCGCAGTATCGGAAGGCAGCAAGCGACTGAGGACAGTCGCTCTATCAGGCCAGTGTAGAGCAGTTGTCCTCAACTGCTTCGCTGCGCACCGCCAGTATCAGCCCGGAATCGCAGTATCGGAAGGCAGTAAGCGACTGAGGACATTCGCTCTACCAAGCCAGTGTAGAGCAGTTGTCCTCAACTGCTCCGCTACGCACAGCCCGTATCAGCTCGGGAATCGCAGTACCGGAAAGCAGCAAGCGACTGAGGACAGTCGCTCTACCAAGGGCAGTCGCTTTACCTTGGTGCGTTGGGATTGACCAAAACGCCGGTTTCCAGCAAGATCCGCCGCTTCACTCTCACCGGTCGCAAAAATGGCCGGAAAATCTCCGTTTCTCTCAACCTCATCTGACAGCAAGCCTCCCACGGGAATGCGCTCTGGCTGTCTTCGCGTGCACCAATGAACTCAGGAATCAAACCGGACCGCCTCGAACTGGCTCGACTTGAGAAGCTGGAGAAAATCCAGTCTTTGGGTCATGACCCGTGGGGACAGCGGTTTGACAATCATCAGGCGATCGCAGCTGTCCGTGAAAAGTGTCCGGCCGAATCGGGGAACGACGGAGAAACCGTGCGAATTGCCGGCCGAATCATGGGCCGACGCAAGGCTGGCAAGCTGCGATTCATCGACCTGCAGGACCAGACCGGTTCGATTCAGCTGTTGTGTTCCAAAGGCGACATGACTGAGCCTCAGTGGGAGCTTGTCAGTGCTCTGGATGACGGAGACCTGATCGGCATTGACGGCCCTCTGCGACGCACGAACACGGGCGAAGTTTCGGTCTTCGTCAGGGAGCTGACGATTCTCTGCAAGTCGCTCGCTCAGCCACCGGAAAAGTTCCATGGTCTGAAGGACGAAGAGATCCTGGTCCGTCAGCGTTATCTGGATCTGATCTACAGCGAAGGCGTGCTGGCTCGGATGCTGAAGCGATCCAGCATCATTGATTCCGTGCGGCAGACACTTCGCAGCAATCGCTTTCACGAAGTGGAAACGCCCGTTCTGCATTCCGTGGCAGGCGGTGCTGCAGCACGTCCGTTTGTGACTCATCACAACGCGCTGGATATGGAGCTGTATCTTCGCATCGCTCTGGAGTTGCATCTCAAGCGACTGCTGGTGGGTGGCATTGAGCGTGTGTATGAGATTGGTCGTGTCTTCCGAAATGAAGGCGTCGATGCGACTCATAATCCTGAGTTCACGATGATCGAGATCTATCAGGCGTACGGCAACTACGAATCCATGATGGATCTGACCGAGCAGATTGTCTGCAACGCCGCTAAGGCGATCGGATCAACGCTGCAGATTCCATGGGGCAGCGACGGTGATGTGATTGACCTCACCCCGCCATGGCCTCGACGCAAATATGCAGACCTGTTCCGTGAGCATGCGGGCTGCGACATGAGCGATACGGCGGCTGTTGCGGCCGTGGCAGCGAAGTTCGGAATTGAAACAGCGGGCGTTCATCCGGATGTGATCGTCAACGAAGTCTTTGAGAAGACGGTTGAAGATCATCTTCAGGGCCCGGTCTTTGTGATGGATTATCCGGCGTCGATCTGTCCGCTCACCAAGCGCAAGCAGACGGATCCGACGATCGCGGAACGTTTTGAGCTGTACATTCGAGGCATGGAACTGGCGAACGCCTATACCGAGCTGAACGATCCTCGGCTTCAGGAGGAACTGTTCAGGACTCAGCTGGCAGGGCAATCCGAAGAAGATTCCATGGCGAAGATGGACCATGATTTTGTCCGAGCACTTAAGGTTGGGATGCCACCAGCCGGAGGACTCGGAATTGGAATTGATCGTCTGGTGATGTTGTTGACCAACAGTCATGCGATCAAGGATGTGATCTTCTTCCCGCTGACTCGCCATGAGCAACATGAAGCGGGTGAGCCGGCGAAGAAGAAAGAAAAGAAAGAGACTCCTGCGGCCACTCCGCAGGGTTAATGAATCAGGATGACAGGCAGAGCTGCCGCAGCGGATGCTCGGCAGCCATTTGTCCTGAAGACGGAACTGACTTTCTGCGCAACGGAGTGCATGAATGTACAAGCTGCTGCTCTGCGTTCGTTATCTGCGAACAAAGTACATTGCTCTTGCCTGTATCATCAGCGTGATGCTTGGTGTGGCCACCATGATCGTGGTGAACAGCGTCATGGCGGGCTTTACGACGGAAATGCGGGACCGCCTGCATAACTTCCTCGCTGACATCGTGATCGAATCGCGAGGGACGTCCGGCATTCCCGATTCCGATGCTCAGATGGAGGTCGTTCGAAACGCGGCTGGCGATTACATCCAGGCCATGACGGCAACGATTGAAATCCCGGGCATGATGACCTTCACCGATCCTTACAGCGGTGAGACGTATACTCAGCCCATTCAGATTCAGGGGATTGATCCCGAGGGAAAAGCGCAAGTCGGTCCGCTGCCGGATTATCTGGACAGCTACAACCCCGTGATCGAAGACGGCAAGGAAGTTCGTCCGGCTCTTCGCAGTCGTGAAGAACCGCTGGGCTGGGAACTGACAGCATCCGGTAAGGAGCATCATCGGCTGGTCCAGGAGCGCAAGCAACTCTACATCAACGAGAACCTGCAGCCGGATTTTCTGCCCGTTACGCCGGACGAACAAACGCCGTCCGTAACACCGACTCCAACACCGGAGAATGCTCCTGCGAAGTCCGGAGATGCAGCACCAGCACCCGAGACCTCAGCACCCAGCGCACCAGCACCGGATGCACCGGCGGAAGCACCACAGTTTGACGTCAAGCAGTCGGACGAACAGGGCAGCATCGTTGCTGACGCTGAGGCGTCTTCGTCGACTTCCATCATGGGGCAGGATGAATTCCTGACATCAGGTCAGACGGCAACACAAACTGTTCGCGACGAGCCTCTGCCAGCCCGAGTCTACATTGGGGAAGGGCTGATCAGCTTTCTCGTGCGAAACCAGGAAACGGGCAAGAGTCAGAAGATCATGATGGTAGAGCCAGGAGACGACGTGATCCTGAGCACTGTCACGGCAGGACGACCCCCGGAAGTCACAAAGTTCCAGGCAACGGTCGTCGATACGTTCCGAAGTGGAATGAGCGAATACGATTCCAGCATTGTCCTGATGAACATCGAAGCGCTGCAGAAGTATCGCGGCATGCATCTGAACAAGGCGATCACCGCGATCCACATCCGACTGAAGAGCTATGCGGATGCACCGAAGGTTCTGGCAGCGCTTGAGCGAGCATTTCCTCCCGGCATGGTTTCCATCAAGACCTGGGAAGAGAAGCAGGGACTGCTGCTGTCAGCGGTGGAAGTTGAAACCGCCATTCTGAACGTGCTGCTGTTTCTGATCATCGCTGTTGCGGGATTTGGTATCCTGGCCATCTTCTACATGATCGTTGTGGAAAAGACTCGTGACATCGGCATCCTGAAGTCACTCGGAGCCAGCTCTGCCGGCGTGATGTCCATCTTCCTTTCATATGGTCTGGGACTGGGCATTGTGGGCAGCAGTGCCGGCGTTTTCATCGGGCTCCTGTTCGTTCGCTATATCAATGAGATCGAAGATGCGCTCAGCTGGATCACGGGGAGAAAGGTCTTCGATGAGAAGATTTATTACTTCTTCGAGATTCCGACTTACGTCAATCCGTGGATGGTCTTCTGGGTCGCAACAGGAGCCATCTCCATCGCTGTGCTGGCCAGCATCATGCCGGCTCGCCGCGCGGCACGACTGCATCCTGTTCGTGCGTTGAGATACGAATAGGCCAGCCGAGTGTCCTGCAGTCACTGACTGGAATTCTGAACCGACCTCCTGATCACCGAGTACTCTGCTATGGCTGAGACCCTGAAAATGACACAGCCGCTGATTGTTGCCGAAGCGATTTCAAAGTCGTACTTCAAAGGCGAACACAAAGTGCCGGTTCTGCGAGGAGCAGGCCTGAGAGCGCATCGTGGCGAGTTCATCTCCGTGATTGGCCAGAGTGGCTCCGGCAAGAGTACTCTGCTGCATGTCATGGGCCTGCTGGATTCACCGGACATCGGCGAAGTGATGCTGGACGGTAACCGGATCGACAACCTGAATCCTGCCGCCAGAGATCAGCTGCGGAATCACGTCTTCGGGTTCATCTTCCAGTTCTATCACCTGCTGCCGGAACTGTCGCTGCTCGAAAACGTCATGGCTCCGCTGATGATTCGTCATTCGATTCTCGGCTACTGGCGCCATCGACGGGAGATTCGTGAGTCCGCACTGAGCATTCTGAATCAGGTCGGGCTCAGCCATCGCATCAAGCATCGACCGTCGGAGCTTTCCGGTGGTGAGATGCAGCGAGGAGCCATCGCGCGTGCTCTGGTCGGCAAGCCGGAAATTCTGCTGGCTGACGAACCCACCGGCAATCTCGATTCCTCCACGGGTGGCGGCATCATGGAGCTTCTGAATTCTCTCAACCAGAATCAGCAGCTGACCATCGTCATGGTGACTCATGATGAAGCCATCGCCGCACAGGCTCACCGAACCGTGCGGCTGGTGGAAGGACGAATTCAGGGCGTGGCTCGAGAAGACGCCGCCTGACAAGGGCTGAAAGGCCCTTGACCCAAAGGCGGACGGGGAAGTCAGTCCCCTGACACCACGAGCAACAGTGAAACCTGGGGATTGAAATCCCCCGCGCTCTGTACGTTAAGGCCATGGAAGCATGGAAGCGATTGAGGACAATCGCTGTACATTCAAACCGTCAGATCAAGGATGAGCACCATGACGACAACTGGCAGGATGCTGCGCGCGATTTTGAAGTGGTCCACTGAGGGACGAAGCCGCCGGGCGAGACGACAGCAGCGAGCGAACTGGGGAACTCCGACGGTTGCACTGACGGAAGTGCTTGAAGACCGAGTAGTACTGGCCTCGGACTTCGGCGACGCACCGGACACTTCTGCAGCAACCGGTGGGGGCAACTATCAGACGCTCCTTGCCAACAACGGTCCTCGCCATGTGATTGATGCGACTCGCACCACACTGTTCCTGGGCGCGGGCGTTGATGGTGACGCTGGCACCAGCCAGAACGCCGCCGCCGAAGCCGATGACCGCTTCAGCGCCGGAGGTCGTGACGACGAAGACGGTGTGACCGATTTGCTGGATCTGGCAGCCACGATTGGAACGACACCAAAAGTCACGCTGACAGCGACGAACACGACTGGGAAAGCTGCGACGCTCTACGGCTGGATCGACTTGAATCGTGATGGCGTTTTCGACAACGCGACGGAACGAACCAGTGCGGCAGTGCCCAGCGGAACCAGCTTGGGCACCTTCACACTGACATTTCCCCAGGCTGGCCCGACCTCGATAGGATCGACCTGTGCCAGGTTCCGTTTGAGCACCGATGCAGCCGCTGCGAACTCGACCGGAAATGCATCCGGTGGTGAAGTGGAAGACTATCGCTTCGACATTCGACCACGTTTGACGCTGTCGCAGTCGGCTCCGTCGTTCGCGCAGAACACTGTCATTTCCAGCGGCGTCAACGGCGGGCCGGCATTCGTGCCCGGAGATATGTCCGGATTCTCCACGGCTTCGATCGGCGACATTGATGGAGATGGCATTGGCGACGTTGCCGTTGCGGCACCCAGTGATACAGAAGACACTGGAGCTGTCTATGTGATGTTCCTGAACGCCAGCCTGACTGTGAAGCGATCGGTCAGAATTGCAAGCGAAGTGAATGGCGGGCCGAAGCTCAACAAAGGCGATGCCTTTGGTGCTCGAGTCACATCGATCGGCGACATCGACGGCGACGGCGTTGGCGACATCGCGGTTGGTGCGTTTGGTGACGATACCGGTAACACGGGTGCTGGAGCTGTCTATATTCTGCGACTGACGAATGCGGGAACCGTGAAGCAGGTGACTAAGCTTGCGAGTTCCCTCAATGGCATGCCACTGCTGAGTCCCGAGACCGGTTTCTGCGTGGTCCAGTCGATTAGCGATCTCGACGGAAACGGAACAACGGACCTTGTCGTCGGCGCTCCGGAGGCTAACAACGGAGATGGTGTCTTCTATGTGCTGTTCATGAAGAGTGACGGTACGGTTGCCAAATGGACGATCAACAATATTAATCGTTCAGACGATATCCTGCACTTTGAAGGCGGCTTCGCCTCAAGTGTTTCGTACCTGGGCGACCTCGACCACGACGGGACACCGGAACTGGCTCTCGGTTCTCAGATCGGTGACCAATTCGGTTCGCGTTCGGGAATGGTCTCCATTACCAGCCTGAATCATGACGGAACCACTCGTTACCAGAGGTCCTTCCAGAGAGGCGGGAATGGCGTTCCGCAGTACAGCGCTTACAGTGGCATCAATGATGTGGTCACTCCTGGCGATACCGACGGTGATGGGATCAATGATTTGATCATTGCCGTGGATCAATTGAACGAGGAGACTCAGGGCGGCGGCTTGTTCCTGCTGATGATGAATTCGGATGGGACCATTCGAAGTTCCAGGCCTGTTGATCCGGGAGATGGTATTGCCACGAATCCCGCGTTCCCTGCTCTGTCGCTGCTGGTCACCTCGCTGACCTTTCTGAACGATGTCAATCGCGATGGGCGTCCGGAGCTGCTGATCGGCATGCCGTTGTACTCTTTCGCGACGGGAGAAAGCAGTCTCTACCTGGCCACGTTCGACACGATGGCTCCTCAGACCAGTCGACCTGATGCTCCTCGAATGACGACGGCGCTTTCGGTGACTCAAAGCCAATACCCGGAGATTCATTGGGTGGATGAATCGGGCCGAGCAGCTTCGTGGGAAGTCTGGGTCCGAAACGATTCCTCAGGCACTGTGATTGCAAATGGTGTGCAGGTTTTTGATAACCGTTATCGATCGACCACAAGTCTGGGACTTGGAAAGATCACGGTCCAGGTGCGAGCCCGCAATGAAGCAGGATTCTCCGCATGGTCCGCGCCGCTGCGACTGACGATCAACACCACTACGGAGCTGAGTACGATCTACGACTCTGTAAATCGGCGACCGACGTTCCGGTGGGATCCTGTTCCGGGTGCGGCAAAGTACGAATTGTTTCTGGCGGATTCACGGACACCCTCAACCGCATTCCAGCGAACCGTCACGGCCGGCGCAGCAACATCGTTCGTTCCGGCCACGCCACTTCCGATCGGCAATCTCCGTCTTCAGATTCGGGCCGTTGCCGCAGACGGTACCGTGGGTGCATGGTCGACCGTTCGGACCTTCAGGACCGGGGTTGCTCCTTCCATTTCAGGAGTGTCCGGACAGACCGGCTGGCGTCCGGAGCTGACCTGGGACGACATCTACGAAGCCGAAAAGTATGAGATCGTCATCAGTGATGCTCGAACGCCTTCTGTGGCCTATCTGCGATACACAACAGAGACCGCCGTTACATCATTCAGGCCCACGGCCGATCTGCCAACGGGGAACTACGTCGCCTGGGTTCGCGGCCTCGTCGGAAGTGTCCCCGGCGCGTGGTCTGTGCAGAAGACATTTTCCACCGGACTGGCGCTACAGGTCCATTCGGTCCCGGCCGTTCTGGCTCCTGGCCTGACAACAACAATCTCCTGGGATGCGATTGACGGAGTCGTTGGGTACCAGGTTTGGATTGATGATCCCGCACAGGGTCTTGCACCTGCTTCCAGCATTCAATCGGTGGAAGCGCCGAAGACGTCGCTGACGTTCCCGGTCGTACTGGGCAGATACAAAGTCTGGGTCCGTGGCGTTTCTGAAGAAGGAATTGTCGGAAGATGGTCGGCAGTCAGCTTTGCATCCGCGGGAAATCGTCTGTCCGGGCCGATCACAGAATCGACAGCAGCAAATCTCACCAGGCCGGTCTTTCGATGGCCGGCGATCGCAGAAGCCAGAGAATACCAGATTGAGTTCTATCGACTTTCCTCCGTTGACAGTTTGACCCTTGTGACTTCCACAACACGAACTGCAACGGAATGGCAGCCTTCGGCCGACCAGAACCTTGGCAGGTATCGAATTCAGGTCCGTGGCATCGCGGTGGACGGAACGATTGGGGCATGGTCTGTCCCGTATGACACCACCATTCAGCCTCGTCAGGACATCGTTC
>VFQT010000850.1_pt1 | contig 41112 bp, 27 predicted proteins | sample 3512381 | NCBI WGS metagenome assembly VFQT01 (sample SAMN10412376, study PRJNA504923) | tailings metagenome | isolation source: Relicate 2 Philex TSF3 active mining site | place: Philippines: Tuba, Benguet | collected 2017-08-29 | reverse complement strand
TGTGGGTGAGTCGTTGGGGAGGCTGGCCGCTGGGAAGCGGCCAGGTTCCGCAGAGCACTGCAGAACCCACCGGTGCCGTCCCGCGGTGGCGGGATTGTGGGGAGATGCATGCGGTGCTGTCGTTGGATTCAACCACGACGCCGGACCCGGCGTGCCTCGGCGGGCCAAAGGGCTGGTCATCGGGGTCCATCGACATCACCCTCGAGCATCGCCATGAAATTCCCAAGGTTCACGACCGCCTGGATCCTGTCGGTGATGGGAACGTCCCTTCTGGGAGCCGAGGCCCCGTTGCCCGATGTGCAACCGCTCGCGGCGCAGATCCGACGGGTGATGGACGCCCTGCAGGCGGCCGGGTCGCCGCTGACGCCGGACCAGCGGGTCGCGGTCGACTCCGCGCTCTCGGAGACCGTTCCGGCCCTCGCCGTCGCCAAGCTCGACGCCATCCTGGCACCCCGGACCCTGTTCCGCGTCTCCGTGAACCCCGAGATGCGGGTGAAGGTGGCGGTGGGCGAGGCCCAGCCGCGGTTGGTCGAGGGTGGCTGGACCGTCTTCCTGGTGCGCGTGGCCAACGAAGCGGGGACGACCTCTCCCCTCCGCGTGGCCAGTCCACAGTCTCGGCAGATGGCCAACAGTCCCGCCGCAGCGGAACGGGATCTCTGGCTGGATGCCGGCATGCTCGACGCCCCGCCGCTCCGGAAGGAGCTCAGTGGGCTGTCGCTCGAGTACCGGCTGATCCAGCTCTACTCGCGGGACGCCGGACAACGGGAGGCGAAGCTCACCTTCGACGTGGGGCAGGGGACACAGGACCTCGGGTTCCGCAGCGAGGCCGATGTCCTTTTCACCGCGGTGCCCGCCCGGGAGATCGCCCTCCGGATCCTGGATGAGGACGGCCAGCCCACCACGGCCAGCCTCCTGGTCACCGACGAGCACGGGCATGTCTTCCCGGCACAGTCCAAGCGCCTGGCTCCGGATTTCTTCTTCCATCCCCAGATCTATCGGGCGGATGGCGAGACACTCCGGCTTCCTGCGGGACGCTATCGGGTGCAGTTCGCCCGGGGTCCAGAGTCTGTGACCGAGACCCGGGTCGAGACGGTGGGAGACGGACCGTCGACCTGGCGGTTTCAGGTGCGGCGCTGGATCGATCCGGCGAAGCAGGGCTGGATCTCGGGCGACCACCACATTCACGCCGCCGGCTGTGCCCATTACACGAAGCCGACCGAGGGGGTGCATGCGCCCGACATGATGCGCCACGTGCTGGGCGAGGATCTCAAGGTCGGGGCCAACCTCACCTGGGGACCCTGCTTCGACTACCAGAAGCAGTTCTTCCGCGGCACCGACGACCCGGTTTCCCGCTGGCCCTGGATCCTCCGATACGACGTCGAGGTCAGCGGCTTCGGCTCCCATGAGTCCGGCCACCTCTGCCTGCTCCGCCTGAAGGAGCAGATGTATCCGGGCGGCACCTCGATGAGCCATTGGCCCAAGCTGGGTCTGAACACCCTGAAGTGGGCGAAGCGGCAGGGGGCGCTGGTGGGTCCGGCTCACAGCGGCTGGGGGCTCGACATGAATTCGACTGAGCTCCCGAACTACAAGGTCCCGCCGTACTCCGGCATCGGAGCCAACGAGTACATCGTGGACGTCACCCACGAGGTGCCGGGGCCCGATGGGAAGCTCGTGCCCGCCGTGGACTTCCTGTCGACCGTCGACACCCCATACCCGTGGGAGCTGAACATCTGGTACCACACGCTGAATGCGGGGTTCCGGACCCGAATCAGCGGGGAGACGGACTTCCCCTGCATCTACAGCGAACGGGTCGGACTCGGACGCAGCTACGTGAAGCTGCCCGAGCGCTGGACCTACGAGGACTGGTGCGAGGGGATTCGGGCGGGCCGCAACTATGTCAGCGACGGTCTGGGCCATCTCCCCGGATTCGCCGCGAGGTCCGGGAGCACCACCGTCCGCATGGGCGAGAACGGCAGCGAGCTCCGGCTCGGCAGGGCCGGCGAGGTGACCTTCGAGGTCCAGGTGGCCGCCCGGCTCGACGAGCAGCCTCGGGGCGAAATCCAGAAGCGGAGCTTCACCGAGCATCCCTACTGGCATCTGGAGCGCGCCCGGATCGCAGGCACCCGGACCGTGCCGGTGGAGCTGATCGCCAACGGAGTTCCCGTGGCCCGCCAGGAGATCGTGGCGGATGGCCGTCGGCAGGGGCTTCGCTTCACGGTTCCGGTGGCGCAGTCCGGCTGGTACGCCGTTCGGATTCTCCCCAGCGCCCACACCAATCCCATCTTCGTCCTCGTCGACGGCAAGCCCATCCGATCCTCCCGCCGGAGCGTCCAGTGGTGTCTCGACGGGGTCGATCGCTGCTGGTCGCAGAAGGAGCGCTTCGTGAAGGGCGAGGAACATGCCCAGGCAGTGGCGGCCTACGACCACGCGCGGAAGGTGTACCGCCAGCGTCTTGAGGAATGCCTCCTCGACTGACTCCCGGAATCTCCGGTGAATCCCCGACCGTCCCCATCGTCCGATCCGCGCCCGTGAGTCGTCCCAGAATCCAGCTCGTCCTCTCCCTGTCGCTTACCGTGTCCGGCCTTCTCGCGGGAACGGGTTGCCGTCCCGACACCACCCGGACCCGTGCGGCTCTCGAACCGCTCAAGGTGAAGGTGAGCCCAGTGGAGGCGCGGTCGTGGGAGAAGACCCTGACCGTGCTGGGGTCGCTCGAGGCGATCGACCGCTCGATGCTCAGCACCAAGAACGCCGGGCGGCTCCGGAGCCTGCAGGTCGAGGTGGGCGACCGGGTGGTGGCGGGGCAGACGCTGGCCCAGATCGAGCCCCGGGATTTCGAGCTGCGGCTGCAGCAGGCCCGGGCGCAGCTGGCCCAGGCGCGGGCCCGGGTGGGACTGGCGGTCGAGGGGACCAATGACGTTGTCGACGAGTCAGCGGTGCCGCTTGTGAAGGAGGCTCAGGCCCGGCTGGAGGAATCCGAGGCGGAGCTGGAACGGGTCCGCTCCCTGCACGAGCAGCGGATCAGTTCGCAGGCCGAGCTCGAGCGGGCCGAGGCCCAGCATCAGGTGATGCTCAACCGCCATGGTGACAGCCTGCAGGAGGCCCGTGAACGGAGAGCCCTCCTCGCCCAGCGTCGCGCGGAGCTCGACATCGCGCAGCAGCAGCTCACCGACACCGCGGTTCGGGCCCCCTTCGACGGTGTCGTCCAATCCCGCATCGCCAACGTCGGGGAATTCCTTCCGGCCGGAAGCCCGGTCCTGAGCGTGGTGCGGATGGATCCGCTCCGATTGCTCCTGGACGTCCCCGAACGGGCCTCGGCCGAGGTGTTGGTGGGACAGGAGATCCGGGTGTCGGTCGAGGGACGGACCCAGACCCATTCGGCGCGGGTGGCACGGGTGAGCCCGGCCCTGGATTCCCGGACCCGCCTGCTCCGGGTTGAGGGGGAGCTGGCCAACCCGGGCGACCTCCGTCCCGGGGCATTCGTCCGGGCCGAGATCGTCCTCGCCACCGGGGTCCGTGGGCTCGCGGTGCCGTCGGACGCCCTCGTGGCCTTTGCCGGAACGGAGAAGGCGTTCCTCGTGCAGACCAACCAGGCCGTGGAGCGTCGGGTGACCACCGGACGGCGACGCGATGGCTGGGTCGAGATCCTGGGCGGGCTCCAGGAGGGAGACCCCGTGATCCGGAACCCGGGTGGAATCGCCACCGGGTCGCCCGTCGCCCCCGTGGCCGCCGCCCCCTCGGCAAGAGGGTCTTGACCGGGTGACTGCCGGATCGACATCGACAGCCCTCTCCGCCGTTCTCCTCCATGCGCTCCCTGGCTGAACTCAGCATCCGGCGCCCCGTGTTCGCCACGATGCTGATCCTCGCCCTCGTGGTGACCGGGATCGCCAGCTACGTCCGGCTGGGTGTGGACCGGCTCCCGTCGGTCGACCTGCCGACCGTCCGCATCAATACCGTCCTCCCGGGCGCTTCCCCCGCGGAGGTTGAGTCGCAGGTCTCGCGACCCATCGAGGAGGTCGTCAACACGGTCAACGGCATCAGCGAGCTGCGGTCGATCTCCGGTCCGGGCAACTCCATGGTGCTGGTGACCTTCGAGCTCGACCGGGACATCGATTCTGCGGCGCAGGATGTCCGGGACCGCGTGGCGACGCTGGGTCGACGCCTTCCGCGCGAGGCGCTGCCGCCGGTGGTGTCGAAGTTCGACAACGACCAGGCCCCGATCCTTTCGATGACCCTTTCCGGGGCGCGGTCGCTCCGGGATCTGACCGAGCTGGCCGACAAGGTGGTGAAGGTGCAGGTGGAGCGGGCCCCCGGGGTGGGCGGGGTGCAGATCGAGGGCGGATCCGAGCGGGCGATCAATCTGTGGATCGATGCCGACCGCCTGGCGGCCTATGGGATCCCGGTGACGGCGGTCCGCGATGCCCTCGCCCTTCAAAATGTCGACATCCCGGGTGGGAATGTGACGGCGTCGCTGCGGGAGACCTCGCTCCGGACGCTGGGGCGGTTCACGGAGCCAGGGCAGTTCGAGGATCTGGTGGTGGCGACCCGCGACGGCCGCCCGATCCGGCTGCGGGATCTCGGGCGCGCCGAGGATGGGGCCAAGGAGCAGCGCTCCATCACCCGGCTCAATGCTGAGCCGACCGTCGTGCTGGAGGTCCGACGCCAGTCAGGGGCGAACACCATCGCGGTGATCGAGGCCGTGAAGGCGCGGCTGCCCGCCCTCGTGGCCCAGCTCCCGGGGGATGTCCGGCTCCAGGTGGTGCGGGACCAGTCCCGGTACATCCACGAGGCCCTGAACGAGATTCATGTCCATCTCGTCCTGGGCAGCCTGCTGGCCTGCCTCATGGTCTGGCTGTTCCTGAGGGATTGGCGGTCGACCTGGATCGCCGCCGTGGCGATCCCGGCCTCGGTGGTCTCCACCTTCGGCATGATGTGGGTGCTCCACTTCACGCTGAACAGCGTCACGATGCTGGCCCTGGTGCTGATGGTCGGGATCGTGATCGACGACGCCATCGTGGTCCTCGAGAATATCTGCCGGTTCATCGAGGAGAAGGGCTGCTCCCCCTGGGAGGCGGCCCGGGAGGCGACCGGGGAGATCGCCCTCGCGGTCATGGCCACGACCTTCAGCCTCGTGGTGATCTTCGTCCCGGTGTCCTTCATGTCGAGTGTATCGGGCCGCTTCCTCTACCAGTTCGGCATGACGGCTGCCGTCGCGGTCCTGATCAGCCTCCTGGTGTCCTTCACCCTGACTCCGATGATGAGCGCCCGGCTCCTGCGTCGGTCAGCCGGCGGGTCTGCCCATGCGGGGCGTGCCACGGGATTCTTCGGCTGGATCCAGGACCGGTACGTCGACCTGCTCCGGGTGTGCCTGCGCCACCGCGGATGGGTTGTGCTGCTGGCCTTGGGGGTGGTGGCCACCTCGGTCCCGCTCTACGGACTGGTGCGTCAGGAGTACATCCCGACGGATGTCGACGAGGGCGAGTTCGAGGTCACGGTGACGGCGCCTGAGGGCACGAGCCTCGTGTCGATGGATGCGGCGATGCGGCAGATCGAGGCGGACCTGCTCCGGACGCCCGGCGTGGGACTCGTCCTGGCCACGACGGGAGGTGGCTTCATGGGGAACGTGAACACGGGGCGGGCCTATGTGCAGCTGACGCCGTTCGACCAGCGGCGGTTCTCCTTCGGACGCCTGTTCCGGGAGACCCTGTTCCTGCGTCCGTGGAAGGCCTTCGAGGGCAACCGATCCCAGCGGGAGGTCATGCAGGAGGTCCGACAGCGGCTGCGTCGGTACGGCCTGCGGTCCAGCGTCGGTAACATCGCCGCGTTCAACTTCGGAGGCTCCCGCTGGGAGGTCGAGTTCTCGATCCTGGGACCGGAGCTCGACCGGCTTGCTGCGTATGCGAACGAACTCCGGGAGCGTGCCCCGGAGATGGGGTTGTTGGACGCCGACACCACGCTCCGGCTCGACAAGCCTGAGTTGCAGGTGGAGATCGACCGCGATCGCGCGGCGGCGCTGGACGTGTCCACAGCCGATATCGCCGATGCGCTGCGGCTCATGGTGGGCGGCGATGAGCGGCTGTCGCGGTTCCGGGATCCCCGCATGAACGAGGACTACGACGTCACACTGCGGCTCGGCATGGCGGACCGTCAGGATGTGGACACGATCTCGCGGCTGTTCGTGCCGGATCGGACCGGGCGGCTGGTTCGGCTCGACAACGTGGTCCGGTTCAGTCCGTCGGCCACGGCCTCGCGGATCGACCGCCTCGACCGCCAGCGACAGGTGGGTCTGCGCTCCGGGATTGCTCCGGGATTCGCCCTGGCGGACCGGCTGGAGGTCCTGCAGGAAGCGTCGCAGCGGATGAACCTGCCGCCGGGGTATTCCACTCGGATCTCGGGACGGGGCCGGGAGCTGGACCGCACCTTCCGGGAGTTCCTCTGGGCGTTCGCACTCTCGGTGGTGTTCATGTACATGATCCTTGCCGCGCAGTACGAGAGCCTGGTCCATCCGGTCACCATCCTCCTGTCCTTGCCGCTCTCGGTTCCGTTCGCCTTGTTCTCGCTCTGGGTGACCGGAAACACGCTCAACCTCTTCTCGGCCCTCGGTCTCCTCGTGCTGTTCGGGGTCGTGAAGAAGAACGCCATCCTGCAGATCGACCACACCAACCAGCTCAGGACGGCGGGTCGGGACCTCGTCACCGCAATCCTCGAAGCCAACCGCGATCGGCTGCGCCCGATCCTCATGACGACCCTTGCGCTGGTCGCCGGCATGATCCCCATGGCGATCGGGTTCGGTCCCGGGGCGGACGAGCGGCGGTCGATCGCGATCGTGGTGATCGGCGGGCAGTCCCTGGCGCTGCTGCTCACGCTCGTGGTCACGCCGGTCGCCTACTCGTGGCTGGATGACCTGGGGCGGGTTCTTTCGGGATCCCGCGTTGCCCGGGACCGGGTCGGCTGACAGCATCCGCCCGTGGAATCCGCATCATGCGTTGTCTTGTGACGGCCGGGCCAACCTGGGAGCCCGTGGATGGGGCCCGGCGGCTGACGAACCTCTCCACGGGCCGCCTCGGGGGAGAGCTCGCCAATGCGCTCGCCATGGCCGGACATGACGTTGTGCTGTTCCTGTCGGAGTCCGCCACGTGGCGCGCGCCGCTGGCGGCGATGACGGTCCGACCGTTCTCCACGACGGTGAGCCTTCTGCAGGCTCTGGAGGGCGAAGCCTCGGACGTCCCACTGGCGGTGTTCCAGGTCGCTGCGGTCAGTGATTTCAGAGTGGGCAGCCGGGCGCGGCAGGTCGGTCCGGACAGGTGGGTTCCCGAGACCGCTGGCAAACCCTCCACCGCCGGGGGATCGCTCTGGCTCGAGCTTGTGCCGACGCCGAAGATCCTGCCCCGGCTCCGGGACTGGTTTCCGCGGGCGCATCTGGTGGGTTGGAAATATGAGGTGGATGGGGACCGGGAGACGGCGATCCAGCGGGGACGCGAACAGATCCAATCCGCCCGGACCGACGCCTGTGTCGTGAACGGTCCGGCCTGGGGCAGGGGATTCTGCCGATTGGACCGGGAGGGCGGACGCGTGGAGGTGGACTCCTCGGGCGCATTGATCCGGACCCTCCTCGCCGAACTCCCGCGGCCGGCGACGGGTCAGTAGCGGAAGACGACGGATCCCGCTCCGATCGACTCGACCTGGAGCTGTCCCTCGCCCTCGATCCGGAAGAATCCCGAGGTTGTCCCGGGTTGGGGCATCTGGATCCGCCGGGCACCTGGGTCGATGGAGTAGGCGGCAACTTCACCGAAGGTGCCGGCCACCGAGTTCGCCTCCATTAGCCGGGGCGTCGGCGACTGCGGCGGCTCGGACATCCGGACATCGATCCAGAGGGCATAGGAGGACACCCGCGACGCCATCCAGAAGGTTCCGGGCCGACGGTAGCGGTTCGGGTCGTAGTCCCAGACCCCGGGTTCGATCTCTTCCAGAAAGGGACGTCGATCAAACAGCGCAGCATAGATCACCGGACCGTCGACGGTTGCGCGGAAGGTGCTCTGGACGGCGCTGATGACTCCGGCAAGGGCCCAGCCGGTGGGGGTCTGAAGGAACACACCGCCTCCGGAGTCCCCGAGGCTGAACGTGGCCTCCTGGCTGCCGCCCTTTTCGTCGAACATGGCGACGATGTAGTTGCCCTCGGGCGATTCATTGCCGGTGACGACCGAGTCGACCTGGTTGGTGCCCCAGCGCAATCGGCCATCGGCCGGGGTCCAGTTCCAGCCACAGACCTTGTTGTTCGCGACCACCGGGGTGCCGGGCGGACCCCCGCGGCCATAGACCACCACCTCCTTGCGCACCTCGGCGGAGGAACGGTTCAGCGGAGCCCAGGTCGGGAATCGTCCCGCGACCCGCAGGAGGCGCAGATCGGAGTTAGGATGGTCCACCGCCTCGATCACCACGTAGACCATGCCGTTCCACTGGATCCGGCTGCCGCTCCAAAGCCCCAGGTGTGCGGCGGACAGGACGTGGTTCGGGCCGACGAGCGTCCCACAGGAATTCGGACCGATCTGCCATTGCCAGCCGCTGTCGGCCAACCGTCCGGTCGGCGGGGTCTCCGGAGCCTCGCCGGTCCGGAGTATCACCCCGTGGACCCGATCCGGCTGGAGTGCACCCAACAGGAGCAACAGCACCCCCAGGAATGGCGAACGGACCATGTCGGAACCGTACGGAGATCCCGCGGTGGTTCAAGGCGCCGCAGGATCCGTCCGCTCCGGGCTGGCATCCCGGCAGGGATACCCGCCAAGGCCTGCGATGATTCCTTCAGGAGGGAGTGGGAGGGGGCACCCCCGACACGACTCGGTCTCCTTCCGAAGATTCGGGTTGGCTCACCCGGGCTCGGTTCCCACGATCTCCCCGTGAGCCAGCCGCCGTTGGGATTAATCGCCGGATCCAAGTCGTTGCCGCTTCTGTTCGCCCGGGAGGCGCGCAAGGACGGACGCCGCATCGTGGCCACCGCCGTCGAGGGTGAGACCAGTCCTGAGCTGGCGGAGCTCGTCGATGAGATCGTCTGGCTCCGGGTGGGTCAGCTCGGAAAGATGATCTCGGCGTTCACCGACCGCGGGGTGAAGGAGTGCGTCATGCTAGGGCAGGTGGCACCGAAGAACCTGTTCGACGTCCGGCCCGACTTCCGCGGCATGGGGGTCCTGTTCCGTCTCAAGGAACGCAACGCCCATACGATCTTCGGCGCCATCGCCGACGAGCTCGCCAAGGACGGCGTCACGCTCATCGAGCCGCTGCGCTGGCTTCGGCCCTGGATGCCGGGTCGGGGCTACGCCGTCGGCCCCCAGCCGACTGCTGCCCAGTGGGAGGACGTTGCGTTCGGCTGGCGCATGGCCAAGGAGATTTCCCGGCTCGAGATCGGCCAGAGCGTCGTGGTGAAGGAAGGCACGACGCTTGCAGTGGAGGGATTCGAGGGCACCGATCCCTGTCTGGAACGCGGTGGACGTCTTGCCGGGAAGAATGGCGGTGGCGTGGCGGTGAAGGTGGCCAAGCTCGGTCATGATCTCCGGTTCGACATCCCGTGCGTGGGACCTCGGACCATCGAGGTCTGCGCGGCGAACGGCATCCGGATCCTCGCGGTGGAAGCCGATCGCACCCTGCTGCTGGACCAGCCCGACATGGAGGCGCTGGTCCGCTCGCGCGGCATCACCGTGGTGGCGGTGGATGGGACAGGAACGGACGCCGCAGCGTCCAACTGACGCCGGCCCGGGAGCTCGGTTCAGATCTTCGCCGGGGGGGGCAGGGGATGGCGGCGGAGGCCGTGCTCGAGCCAGAGCGTCCAGACCCTCCAACAGGCCTCCTTCACGATGTCGCCCGACATCTTCGAGGTGCCCTGGAACCGGTCGGTAAAGATGATCGGCACCTCCTCGATCCGCATCCCGCGGCGCCAGATTCTGTGCGTCAGCTCGATCTGGAAGCTGTAGCCGTTGGACCGGACCGTCCCCAGATCGATGGCGAGAAGGGCCCGTCTGCGGAAGCACTTGAACCCTCCGGTCGGATCGCTGATCGGCATTCCCGTGATCGCCTGCACGTAACGCGCGGCGAACAGGCTCAGTAGAAGCCGGTCGAGCGGCCAATTGATCACCCGGATCCCATCCTTGTACCGCGAGCCCAGGATCAGGTCGGCTCCGGTCGACCGGGCCCGTTCGACCAGGCGCGGGACATCTGCCGGGTTGTGGGAGAAGTCGGCATCCATCTCGAGGAGGTATTCGTAGCCGCGCTCGAGTCCCCATGCGAACCCTGCCAGATAGGCCCGGCCGAGTCCGTCCTTCGACGTCCGGTGCAGCACGTGCAGCCGTGGGTTCGCCCGCGCCAACTCGTCCGCCACGGCCCCCGTGCCGTCGGGCGAGTTGTCGTCCACCACCAGGATCTCCGCCCCGCCGGGCTGCTCCAGGACACGACGCGTCAGCTCGGGCAGGTTCTCCCGCTCGTTGTACGTCGGCACGATGATCAGGGTGTCGGACCCCATGGCGGGGTGAAGTTGTGGCGCCGGAACCCGCTCCACAAGGGTTTTGGCAATACTCCCACGTCGGCCTTCCTGACCCGATCCAGACAGGCGATTTGACATGCGATACCGGAGTGATATCAGAAAGCCATCAACTGGAAGTGCCCAGTCCGACCCTTTGTGCATGAACACCCCCGTCCATCCCGCCCCTCCGTCCCGTCCTAATCCCAGCCGTGAGCGGATCGTCTCTGTCATTCCCGGTGCCCCCATGCTGGTGGGGGTCCTGCTGTTGGCGGCCTGGCTCGTGTTTCAGGTGGTCCAGGTCGCCCGCTTTGGCGGCGAGTGGGGCGGCGGGCTGAATGTGACGCTGATGATCACGGAGCTGGCGGTGCTCATCCTGGCTGCGTCCGGGTTCTTCACCCTGCAGCCGAACGAAGCACGGGTCCTGGTGCTGTTTGGATCCTACAAAGGCACGGTTCGCGGGTCCGGGTTCCACTGGACCAATCCCTTCACCAGCAAGATCCCGGTGTCGCTGCGCTCGCGGAACCTGAACGGCGAGCGGCTCAAGGTGAACGACAAGCGGGGCAACCCGATCGAGATTGCCGCGGTCGTGGTCTGGCACATCGAGGAAACCGCCCAGGCGGCGTTCGATGTGCAGAACGTGGAGAGCTACGTCGCCATCCAGAGCGAGTCCGCCGTCCGCCACCTCGCCTCCTCCTATGCCTACGACCACGGCGAGGAGCACGAGGTGACCCTGCGCGGCGGGGGTGACGAGGTGTCGGCGGCACTGCTGCAGGAGCTGTCGGACCGCCTCAGCCGGGCTGGCGTGGTGGTGGAGGAGGCCCGGATTTCCCACCTTGCCTACGCCCCCGAGATCGCCAGTGCCATGCTGCGGCGTCAGCAGGCCGAGGCTGTCATCGCAGCCCGGCAGAAGATCGTCCAGGGCGCGGTGTCGATGGTGGAGATGGCTCTCAAAGAGCTCGACCAGAAGAACCTGGTGGACCTCGACCCCGAGCGACGTGCGGCGATGGTGAGCAATCTCCTGGTGGTTCTGTGCGGCGAGGCCGAGGTCCAGCCCGTGGTCAACACCGGCACGCTCCACCACTGACCGTGCCGGGCATGGAGTCGAGGAAGTCCTTCCTGCTGCGGGTCGACCCGAAGCTCTGGCGCGAGCTGGAACGCTGGGCTGCCGATGAGCTCCGGAGTGTCAACGGGCAGGTCGAATGGATCCTGCGCGAGGCCGTGCGCCGTCGCACCGGATCCGGGGCCGAATCCGGGGGTGGCCGGGTGGGCGGGGGACGGAATCCCGTCCGGGGTGTCGCGGAACGGTGAGGCTTGGCGGGGTGGATGCGGTTTTTGGGGACCTCCAGGAACCCGTCGATGGGGACATCCGTCGCGCCTTTGGTCCAACTCGTCTCACCAAACTGCTTTACCCGTGACGGCTGATTCCTAGGCTGCGCGGCCACAGAAGATCGATGTCCGACACTACATCCACCCGAGCCATGGTCCTGGGGATCGGCGCCTTCACCCAGGGCTGCCTGAGGATCCTTCGGGAGGATGGCGCGGCGGTGCAGGGATACCTGACGCGCGACTACGGCCACTACGGCCCGCGACTCGAGGCGGACTGTCGGTCGGCGGCGGACCTTCCCGATCCGGTCGGTTGGATGCGCGAACAGCGGCCCGATCTCATCGTGCCGATGTCGATCGAGTGGGCCCTGCGGCCCTGGACGGAGTCGTTCCTAGCTTCCGGTCTTCCGCTGCTGTGTCCGACCGGCGAAGGGCTGCGGCTTGAGCGGGAACGGGACTTCGCCCGGGCGCTGTGTGGTCGGTTCGGCATCCCGTTCCCGGGATCCCGGTTTGCGCAGAGCCGGGAGGAGGCGATCCGGTGGGTCCGGTCGACAAACCGGCCGTTCGTCCTCAAGAACCCACTTTGTTCCCCGACGAGTCCCATCCACACGATCGTCTGTGAGACCCCTGAGGACACGCTGTCGTGGATCCCCCGACTCGACGATTCCGAGGGCATCTTCCTGCAGGAGTACCTGGGACGCCGGGAGGCAGGTCACATCGCCCTCGTCAGCGCGGGAGAGATCCACCCACTCGTCACCAACCAGGAATACAAGCGCGCCTTCGACGGCAATCTCGGTGTGGTGGCGGGTGCGCCGCTGGGGGGCCTGGTCGAGCGGGATCCTGACGATCGATATGGACTGGTGCGGGAACTCCTCGAGCCGCTTCGCCCCTGGTTCCGGGAAGTGGGGTTCCACGGACCGGTCCAGGTCACCGCGATGCGGCACCAGCACCGCTGGCATGTCCTCGAGTACAACGTGCGCCTCGGGGTGACGAGCGGGCCCATGATCCTGCGTCTGCTCGAGAATCCCACGGAGGTGCTCCGGGCCTGTGCCCGGAACGAACCCCTGCGTCCCCGCTGGCGCGATTCCCTCCGCTTCGGGTGTTGCCTGACCCTGGCCGGCTACGGTTATCCGTTCACCCAACTGGTGGGCCCACGGGTCCCGGTGACGGTCGAGGGTAACCCCACCTGCGACCTCTGGTGGAACGAGGTGGCCTCCGCTCCCGAGGGGGGCATCGAGACCACCGGCCATCGTCTCTGCGATGTCTCGGCGTTGGCCTCGACTCTCGAGGGAGCGATCGGACTCGCCTACGACAACATCCGCAGACTGCGATCGCTCGGTTCGTACCACCGGACCGATGTCGGCCGTTCGCTCTGGCCCCCAGGCGAAGCATGACTCCCTCGATTCCATCCCAATGTCCCCACCACGCCCGTCCCGCATGGGTCGAGGTGGATCTCGATGCGTTGGCGTCGAATCTCCGGACGATCCGTGCCGACCTCCCCGACCGGGTGCGGGTGATGCAGGTAGTCAAGGACGAGGCCTATGGGACGGGATCGGTGACCGTGGCACGGCTTGCCGTGGCGAACGGTGTGGATGCGTTCGCGACGTTCACGGTCGGTGAGGCGACGCGACTCCGGGAGGCGGGCATCGTCGCGCCGATCCTGCTACTCGGGGAGAGGACCTCGGACGAGTTCGAGTGGCTGGTCCGGCACCGCCTGGAGGTCTGTGTGGGATCGATGGACATCGCCCGGGCCCTCGATGCATTCGCGGCGCGTTCGGGGACCCAGATTTCGGTCCATCTGAAGGTGAACTCCGGCATGAACCGGTTCGGGCTGCCGTGGAGGTCGGTTTCGGAATGGGCCCCGGCCCTGGCTGGGCTGCGTCACCTCCAGATCGCCGGCGCGCTGACCCACTTCGCTCAGAGCGATGAGCTCGACAAGACCTTCGCCCGACTCCAGCTGGCACGTTTCGAGGACACGGTGGCCGCGCTCCGGAACCACGGGATCCATCCGGCACGTCTCCACACCTGCAACAGCGGGGGATGCCTGGACCTCCCGGAGGCGCATCACGACATGGTCCGGATCGGCATCCTGCCGCTGGGGGTCTATCCGTCGTCCGTCTGCCGTCGTCTCGAGGGGCTGAGCCCGGTGATGTCGGTGAAGGCCCGGATCACGGGCCTCCAATGGCTCGAGCCCGGCGACACGGTCGGCTATGGGATGCGGTATCGTGCCGAGACGCCCCGTCGGATCGCGGTGCTGCCCCTGGGCTATGGCGACGGGTTCCCGCGGGTCCGCAACGAGGGCGTCGCCCTGCTCCAGGGCCGACGGGTGCCGATCGTGGGTGGGGTGTCGATGGACGCCGTGACGGTGGACGTCACCGATCTTCCCGAGGTCCGGCTGGGGGAGGAGGCGGTGCTGATGGGGCGTCAGGGTTCCGAGGAGATCACCGCACATGACGTGGCAGCGCTCAAGCGGAGCGTGAGCTATGACATCCTGACCGGCTGGCGGAGCCGGCTGCCGCGGGTGTACCGGGGGGGCACGACGTGAGACTGGTCTTCTCCGAGGCGACGCCCGACTACGGACGCTACACGTTCCCGTACGCGGTCTGGGGATTCCCGGAGTCCGGGGAGACGCCGGCCGACTTCTTCGAGGCGGGGTTCCTGCCGTCGTCCGTCGCGCTCGACCGGTTCTACCTGTGTCGACAGCTCCGGGTGCCGCTCCCGGGATGGATCCCGAACACGGAGAACCGTCGAATCCTGCGCAAGGCGGATCGCTGGACCTGTCGACTGGTGCCGCGTTCCGACTACGAGTACCTACCGGAGCGGCGGTCGCAGTGGCTGGAGTTCGCGCGCATCCGATTCGGCGAAGGGGTCATGCCCGGGGAGCGCCTGGACCGGCTGATGGCGGCACCTGTGGTGACCCATCTGCTGGAGTTCCTCGATCCCGGGTCGGGTCGGGAGGTCGGCACCGTTCTGATGCACCTCGAGGCCCCACGGCTGGCCTACTACTACTTCGCGTTCCACACCCTGGACGACGCGGCGGGGATCTCCGGGATGCAGATGATGACCCGAGCGGTGGCGTATTTTTCCCAGGCGGGGTTCGGACACCTGCATCTGGGGACCTGCTACGACGAACGGGCGCTCTACAAGGTCCAGTTCGAGCCGATGGAGTATTCGACGGGCTGGACTTGGTCCCGGGACATGAAGGCCCTGGCGGCACTGGTGCGAGGGTTTCCGGTGCGGGGACATCTGCTCGAGGATCCCGATCATCCGGCCGGGTGTGGGGCCGATCCGGCCAAGGCTTCGGAAGCCACCCGGTTCCGCCTCAGGGCGTAGGTTTGGGGATGCCGGCCGTACCGGGACTGGGGGCGGGTGAGGCAGCCCCTGGCTCTCGACACTGGGCGGGGCTCTCCGGTAAGCACTCGCCGAGTGCGAGGCCTCCGGAAAAACCGAGTCAGTGGGAGCGGTGCCTCCGCCTCCCGCCATTCCAGACGACGAACGGGCGCCGGTGGACGTCGGGGCAGGGGGCGCCGGTGGGGGCGGGCATTGACGCTCTTGCTGGTCCTGCTGGCTCCGGCAGTCCTCCTGCTCCTGCTGCGGCTTCCTGCACCACGCGATGCCCTACTTCCGTTGATTCACCCGCGCGATGCCGACTGGGGACGACGTGGGGATCGGGCAGCGCTGGACCGACGGCAGGCCTTCATCGATCGGGGACCGGGATCGGCGATCGAGGAGCCGCTTCTGGCCCGGCTCCGGCCGCGGAGCGAGGGGGGAAGGTGGGTACATGAGTTGCCGCTCCGGCTGACGCCTCCTACGACTGCCGCCCGGCCATTCGCGGTGGCCTTTCACTTCCTCCAGCCGACCCAGCCGGTTTCATTTCGGAGTGCGGAGCTGGTGGCGGGAACGAACCGGATCCGCAGCCTGCGGTCTGATTTCGAGCGGTTCGAGGTGCGGCCTAGGTTCGTCGAGCACGTCATCGAGTTCCCTTGGCCCCCCGGCCCGGTGGGCAGCTCCGGAGGTGTATGGATCCTTCGGGTGGTGACGGATGAGCCCGATGTACTGCACCTCTGGACGCGGGGGCTGACCCTGGAGGAGTCCACCCTCACCAGCGGATGGTTCGTCCTGGCCGATCGACCGATGCTCGAAACGCTCCCGGAGGAGATCAACGGATGGATCCCCTTCACCCAGTCCCGATCCAACTCCCTGGCTGCGGTTCTGCCCGAGGGACATGTACGGATGGAATCCCCGGTGCCTGTTGTGTCCCGCCTGGCGGTGCTCGCCTGGGTCTGGGGGTTCCGGACCCCATCGGCCCTGGGACTGTGGTTGGGTGTCGCCTGTGGGGTGCTCGGTGCCGGAATTCTTGCGTGGCCCGGGACACGGGGTAGCCGACATTTTGTACTCCGGGTCGGGCTTTCGGCCGGAGGCATCCTGCTGGGATTGGCCGCGGTCTATACGGTCTTGATCCCCCCGTTCCAGGCCCCGGATGAACCCGAGCACTACATCAGCTTCGCCAAGGATAAGGGGTCCTGGGAGTTGATTCCGGCGGGACGCCGGTTGGCCGCGCGTGCGCAGCTGGAACGGATGGCCTTCCGCCCCGACCAGAAGCTCCGGCCCGATCACCTCTACCACTCCAACGGTGGGTGGACGGATTCGGTTGAGACGGTGGCGAGTCGTCCCGGACGTTCAGGCCTCGGTTTCCAGTACTGGCAGGGTCTGTGGCGTCTCTTCCAGCGGATGGCCCCGGAGGACACGCTGCTCCGACTCCGGATGGCCAACTCGATGGTGGCCGCTGTGTGCCTCGGACTCGCTGCGGCACTGCTGGCCCGGGTCGAACGGGACCCTCGGGCCGGTCGATCGGCCGGCTTCCTCTGGCTGACACTGCCGACGCTTCCCTTCTTCACGCTGTTCTTCTCGAACTACTCGACCTACCTCTCCGCATCGATCCTCGCCTCGGGTGCCCTGGTGGCGACCGTCTTCGGCAGGCGGAGGGATCCTTTGACGGGGTTTCTCCTCGGAACCTCGCTCGGCTGTCTCCTCCATGTCTCCCGGGGATCCATCACCTTCCTGGCCACCGTCGTGATCGTGCTGTGTGTCGATGCCGTGCTCCCGGTCCTGGATGGGGGTTCCGCCAGGCGCTCGGCCCTGCCGATGCGCCTGGCGATGGCCGCGGGCCTCGTCCTTCCACGTTGGCTGACCACGGACGAGTACGACCAGTTCATGGGAGCCGAGATCGGAGCCCTGATCCCTGCCTGGGGCGGACTCCCGTTCGGATCGCTGTACCTGATCGCCGTCGGGGTCGGGACCGCAGTCCTCTCGATCGCCGATGTCCTCGCAAGCCGCACTTCGGCGCAGCCGTCGGGGGAGACCGCACCGGGAGATCGGGGTCGGGACAGAAAGGGGCGGATCGTCCGGATCTGGCCGGCCGTTGTCGTGACGGTGCTCCTCTGCTCCCTGATCCCGGCGGCGGAGACGCCGGTGCTCGAGTTCGTGGATCCCGTTCCCTCGGGACGCTATGCGCTGCAGGGTCTGGCCGCCTGGTTTGGCTCGTTCGGCGTGACCCATCAGGAGTTTGCCGCATCGAGGACCTTCTGGAGCGGTTTTGGCTGGCTGGAGTTCTCGCTTCCAACCGCGTTGATGGTGGCTCCGGGACTGCTCTGGGTCGTGGGATGGTGCCTCGGGGTGTCGGGGCGGACCGAATCCGGACCCGTCTGGCTAGGTTCGGTGCGCGCCATCCTGGTGGGCCTGGCCATTGTCCTAGGACTCCTGGGAGTAATCGTCGCCGCCCACCAGTCTGGGTACAGCGTCCGCGGGCGGTATCTGTTTCCGATGAACATGCTGGTATGTGGCTTTGCGGGCGTCTGGCTGTCGCGCGGACTCGTGGCACGCCTGCCTGCAGGGAAGGGACTGGATCGACTGGTGGTCCTGGGTCCCGTCATGGTGATCCACCTGGCGACGCTGGGCTGCCTCCTCGCCCGGTATTTCTGAGCCGCGGTCGCGCCCCGAGCCCTTGCGTCCCTCCTCAGCGTCAGGCCCATGGCCTCGGCGCGTTCTCCCCGTTGACGGTTGGGCGAACCTTGGTAGCGTCCCCTCTTCCTTGATGCGGGCGGCCTTCTGCCGTCCGGCAAAACACCACTGACAGACATCACGCAGATATGCCTAAAGCACCGAAATACGTTTACACCTGGGGCAATAAGAAGGCCGACGGCGACGGCTCCATGAAGGCCCTCCTGGGCGGCAAGGGCGCCAACCTGGCCGAAATGACCCGCATCGGACTCCCCGTGCCTCCGGGATTCACGATCACGACCGAGGTCTGCACCTATTTCTACGCCCACAAGAAGACCTATCCCAAGGAGCTCCAGTCCCAGATGGAGGACGGCGTCCGCAACATGGAGAAGATCATGGGATGCAAGTTCGGTGATGCGAAGGGCATGCCGCTGCTGGTGGCAGTCCGCTCCGGCGCCCGGGACTCGATGCCCGGCATGATGGACACCATCCTGAACCTCGGTCTCAACGATGAGACCGTGCTGTCGCTCGCGTTCGCCACCAAGAACGAGCGGTTCGCCTGGGACTGCTACCGCCGGTTCATCCAGATGTATGGCGACGTTGTGCTCGGCGTGCAGAAGCGCGAGGGCGAGGACCACGAGCCCTTCGAGACCGTCATCCACCAGTACAAGCATGAGGTCTACCACAAGGATATCGTGGACAGCGAGCTGACGGCGGCTGACCAGCAGGCGCTGGTGAAGCGGTTCAAGGCCCTGGTCAAGGAGCGCACCGGCAAGGTGTTCCCGAACAGCCCGTGGGATCAGCTCCGCGGTGCCGCCGGCGCGGTGTTCGGCTCCTGGATGAACGACCGTGCGATCGTCTATCGCCGCAAGTACAACATTCCTTCCGAGTGGGGAACCGCCGTCAACGTGCAGGCGATGGTCTACGGCAACACCGGTGAGACCTCCGGTTCCGGCGTCGCCTTCACCCGCAACCCGGCCAACGGCAACAACGAGTTCTACGGCGAGTTCCTGATCAACGCCCAGGGCGAGGACGTCGTCGCGGGCGTCCGCACCCCGGAGCCCGTGCTCAAGCTCAAGGAGCAGATGCCGAAGTCCTATGCCGAGTTGCTCGAGGTCCGCAAGACCCTCGAGAAGCACTTCAAGGACGTGCAGGACGTCGAGTTCACCATCCAGGAAGGCAAGCTGTTCATGCTCCAGACCCGCAACGGCAAGCGCACCGCCGCCGCGGCGCTGAAGTTCGCGATGGACATGTACAAGGAGAAGCTGATCGATGCCGAGACCGCGGTGCTCCGCAACCCGGCCGACCAGCTCGACCAGCTCCTGGCCCCGATCTTCGACCTCGCCGAGGTCAAGAAGGCCAAGGCGATCGCCACCGGTCTCCCGGCCGGTCCCGGTGCCGCCTCCGGCAAGATCTACCTCAATGCCGACCGTGCCGTCACCGCCGCCGACAAGGGCGAGAAGGTGCTGCTGGTCCGCGTCGAGACCTCCCCTGAGGATCTCCGCGGCATGATCGCGGCCGAGGGCATCCTGACCGCCCGCGGTGGCGTCAGCTCCCACGCCGCACTCGTCGCCCGCCAGATGGGCAAGGTCTGCATCTGCGGCGCCTCCGCGCTCGAGATCGACTACGACAAGAAGACCGTGTCGGTTGACGGCAAGACCTACAAGGAGGGCGACTTCCTCTCGATCGATGGCACCGCTGGCACCGTGTATGCGGGCCAGATCAAGACCGCCCCATCCGAGATCATCTCGGGCCTCATCAACGGCGACAAGGCCGCCCAGAAAACGGAGAAGTTTAAGAACTTCGCCCAGCTGATGAAGTGGTGCTCCCAGTACAGCCGGCTGCAGGTTCGAACCAATGCCGACAACCCGGAGCAGACCGCCAACGCGATCGCCTTCGGCGCCACCGGCATCGGTCTCACCCGCACCGAGCACATGTTCTTCGAGGGCGACCGGATCGACGCCATGCGCGAGATGATCCTGGCCGACTCCCTGGCGGCCCGCCAGGAGGCCCTGGCGAAGCTCCTGCCGTACCAGCGCGAGGACTTCTTCGGGATCTTCAAGGAGCTGAAGGGATTCCCGGCCACGATCCGGTTCCTCGACCCGCCGCTCCATGAGTTCCTGCCCCACACCAAGGAGCAGCAGCTCGACCTCGCCCGCAAGATGGGCATTCCGGTCGAGAAGATCATGTCGCGCGTCCACGAGCTCCACGAGTTCAACCCGATGCTCGGGTTCCGTGGATGCCGTCTGGGCATCAAGTACCCGGAGATCACCGCCATGCAGGCCCGTGCGGTGTTCGAGGCGGCGGCCGATGCCAACAAGAAGGGCTACAAGGCCAAGCCCGAGATCATGATCCCGCTGGTGGGCTTCAAGAAGGAGCTCGACCTCCAGGTGGCCATCGTCCACGAGGTTGCCGCTGCGGTTCAGAAGGAGAAGAAGACCAAGATCGCCTACAGCGTGGGCACCATGATCGAGGTCCCGCGCGGTGCGCTGACGGCCGACGAGATCGCCCACACGGCGGAGTTCTTCAGCTTCGGCACGAACGACCTGACCCAGACCACCCTCGGCATGAGCCGCGACGACTCCGGCAGCTTCCTGCCGCCGTATGCTGAGGCTGAGATCGTGAAGAAGAATCCGTTCGCGACGATCGACCAGACCGGTGTCGGTTCGTTGATGCAGATCGCGATCGCCAAGGGCCAGCAGACTCGTCCGGGCATCAAGCTCGGCATCTGCGGCGAACACGGTGGTGATCCCGACTCCGTGAAGTTCTGCCACCGGATCGGCCTGACCTACGTCAGTTGCTCGCCGTTCCGCGTGCCGGTCGCCCGTCTCGCCGCCGCCCAGGCCGCGATCGAGGAGAAGCGCAAGGCCGCTGCCTCGAAGAAGAAGTGATCGGCACTCCAGCCGGTCGATAGTACAAGGCCGTCCCGCGTGTGCGGGACGGCCTTTCTGTTGGTGGAGGCCTTGGGTGCGGGTGAGTCCTGGGGAGGCTGGCCGCTGGGAAGCGGCCAGGTTCTGCAGAGCACTGCAGAACCCACCGGGGGAAGGAATCGGGGCGCAGCCCCGGGTCGGTGGGTGATGCAGTGCCCTGCATCACTGGGTGCGGAGCACCCACGCCGCGAGGTGTGGGATCCAGCTGAGGGTGAGCCGGTGGGCGTGAGGACTGGGGTGTTGGGAGGCTCCGGAGTCCTTGGGTGCGGGTGAGTCCTGGGGAGGCTGGCCGCTCGGAAGCGGCAAGGTTCCGCAGAGCACTGCAGAACCCACCAGGGGAAGAGATCGGGGTGCAACCCCGGGGCGGTGGGTGATGCAGTGCCCTGCATCACTGGGTGCGGAGCACCCACGCTGCGAGGTGCGGGATCCAGTGGAGGGGAAGCCGGTGGGCGTGGGGTCTGGGGTGTCGGGAGGCTCCGGAGTCCTTGGGTGCGGGTGAGTCTTGGGGAGGCTGGCCGCTCGGAAGCGGCCAGGTTCCGCAGAGCACTGCAGAACCCACTGGCGCAGTCCCTCCTTCCTCCCTCTGCGACTTCCCTCTGCGTCGCCGCGTCTCCGTGTGAGCCCCCTCACGCCGCCCTGAAACTCCGCCACAACCGAGGCGGGAGGCACCCGAGAGCCGCCAGCGCGAGCTGGCTCAGAATGAATCCGCCCAGCCAGAGGAATGCCCCGCTCATGAAGCCATAGCTGTGGAGACCGATGCCCAGCATGTTCGTCCCGAACCACGACCAGCTCGTCACGATGTTCCCGATGACGGCCAGGTTCATGAGACCGCGTTCCCGGACCATGCCGCCCCATCGGGCGTGGAGGATGAGGGCGTTCCAGAGCACGATGATCAGGGCGCCATTCTCCTTCGGATCCCATCCCCAGAACCGGCCCCAGCTCTGGTCGGCCCAGATGCCGCCGAGCACCGTGCCAACGAAGCTGAACAGGGTCGCGAAGCAGACGATTCCATAGACCATCCGGGCCAGCGACTTCGCGGTCGCGGCATCGAGTCCGGAGGTGAACAGGCCTCGGACGAGGTAGATGATCGCGAGGAAGCCAGCGACGTAGGTGCTCGCGTAGCCGAGGGTCACGATGACGACGTGAGTCGCGAGCCAGAAGTTGGTGTCGAGCACCGCCTGGAGCATCTGAAGGGTGTCGCCGCCCAGCGCGAGGTTGTGGGCGATGATGAGCGTGACGAATCCCAGCGAACTGGCGACCGCGAGGCCGATACCGTTGCGCCAGAACCGCTCGAGGATCAGTCCCAGCGCCACGGAACCCCACCCGATGAAGATCGCCGAGGAGTAGAGGTTGGTGACCGGGGGACGGCCCTCAAGCCACATGCGGAAGATCAGGCCCACGGTATGGACCACGAAGGCACCCAGGACGAGCCACCAGGCCAGCTTTCGAGCCCCCTCGGTGAACCGGAACCAGTACACGCAGACCAGGAGGAATGCGGCCACGTAGACCGGCATCGTGTTGTAGAAGGGAGAGAGGCGGTTGAAGAACACCTCGCGCGACGCCTTGGCTCGATCTGCGGCAAGCTGGTGTTGAGAGGCCAGGAACGCGTCGTAGCGTCCCAGCGCGGCGTTGAAGCCGGTCGCATCGCCGTTCCGGAATGCGGTGCTGAGGGCGGCCCAGTGGCCGACCGCTGCCGGCAGGGGTTCGTTGCGGATGTGGGACAGCAGCGCCTCGCCCGTGCGACGCCACGTCGCCTGGGGTCCGATTCCCTCCGGGGGGATGATCAGCGGTGCCTCCATGCCGCCTGCCGCATCATAGCGATTGGCGTAGCGCAGGAGGGTCTCGAGGGCGTTCGTGGAATAGGCCCGGCCCGCCTGCTGATCCCGCAGCGCGGCGACACCCGGCGGGATCGCCGCCTCGAAGTCCTTCAGCTCCGCCTCGAAGTCCGTGGTGTCCTGCGGATGCACGGTGTTCTTGAGCCGCATGTAGAGCGTGAGGGCGTTCCGCAGCTTCAGCAGTTCCTGGTCGAACGCATCGCGCTGCGAGGCGTCCTTCTTGGTCGCCAAGATCCGCTTGGCCTGGTCTTCGATCTCCTTGAACCCAGGCGAGATCTGGTTCCAGGAGTAGTGCTTCCCGTCCTCGCCGAGCGACTCGTTCTTGGCCGGAAGCCTCAGCATCGAGATCAGGTCGGGATGGTCGACCCGGAAGGCCTTCCGGGCGTCCGCGGCCTCGGGTCGCATCATGACCTCGGCAATCCACTCCGTGGCCGGGAGGGTCCGCTTCTCTTTCGCGTCGTACAGGGAGTAGCGATGGCGAATCTGGATCAGCGAGTTCCGGCCGAGGGAGTCGAGGGGTTGATGCCGGCCGTTGAAGACGATCGGCACCCGGGCGAGGGCCCCGAAGTCCGGTCCTGGATCGGCCGCACGGGAGGACAGGCCGAGAAGGACGAGCAGAAAGCCCAGGAGCGGGAGGGAGCGGTTCATCGGGCGGGACGTTTGCGAAGGAAGCCAACAAGGTGGATGGAGAACTGCACCAGCAGGCCGAGTCCCACCACGATCGTGCCAATGTAGGGGGTCAGCCATGTGGGATTGCGGACCACCTGGAAGACCGTCACCGGCTTGTTATCGAGGTTCATCGAGGAGGAATCCATCTGGTGCTGGAAGAAGGTCAACCCGCCATAACGCAGCGGATTGTTCATGTAGATGTCGACCTCCCGGTTCTCCCCGGTGGCGGGATTGTCGATCCGCACCCGGCTCTGGAAGTTCTTTGGCACGTCCGTCCCCGGGTACACCTCATGGGTCACCCGCTGGAGGATCAGGGAAAACGGCTCGTAATAGCGCTCCGGACGCAGGACCAGCGTGTAGCGCTTCCCGCCGACCTCGAAGGTCTGCGGCGCCGTGATCTGGTCGACCAGCCGGCGCGCTCGGACGAACGGCGATCCATCACCCCGCTTCTGGAACGACCGCATCCAGCCGACGAAGAGCACGTTGGCCATGTCGGCATCGCCCGCCCAGCCCGACAGCGCCCAGCGTCCGATGCTCTTCCCGTCGGTTCCCACGACCTCCACGACCGCGCTCGGGACATTCTTGCTGTCCATCTCATGGGTCTCCGGGATGCCCTTGAACTCGAATTCGCGTCCGATCCCCGAGAATTCCTCGCCCGATTTCGGGTCGTTGCGGAGCTCCGGATCGGAGTTGGGGTGGTAGTCCACAAGGCGGAGCCGAAACGGCAGGGAGGCATTCTGGAGTTCCGCACCCGAACGGAGCAGCGGCTGCGGGAAGGCGACCACCTGGTCCATCGAGGCGTCTGGGGCATCGGTGAGGACCGCGATCTCCGACTCCTGGAATCCCTCGGTGTAGTTTCGGAACTCGCCCTCGGCGAACCGCATCCGGCTTTCCCGGGCAAACATGTCGGTCGTGAGCTGTCCGATCAGCAGCAGGATGATTCCGATGTGGGTGAGGAAGATGCCCGACTTCTTCCAGGAGAACTGGAAGCGGGTCATGTGGGCGGCGATCAGGTTTGCCAGGAGCAGGAACCCGAGCAGATAGCCGCCAGGCAGCGGGATCTTGAGCCAGCGCCAGTCGGGCGCGTGGGGCGACCAGACCGCCCAGTAGGATCGGAAGTACTTCGCCTGGGCGAGGTACAGCCCATCCTCGGTCTGGGCCAGGGTGCCGAAGAAGACGACCGCGATGCTGAGCGCGAGCAGGATCACGGTGAGGCGCAGGGAACTCAGGGCCTTCAGGGGCAGCCGCCAGAGAGCCACCGGCCCGGTGGGTTCGGCGGTCGGGCGGGTGGGGGAGGACTTGTCGCTCATGGAACGAATACGGACTCGGACTCGGACGCGGATCGGCGGCAGGACTTCATGGATACTTCACGGACCGGATGAATTTCTCGAAGTTCCCCCGCTCGGACTGCACCAGCGCGGCGTCCCCGGTCAGCTTGTAGAACCAGGTCCGGTCGCTCCGGGACACGATTGCACCGAGGAGACGTCGACCGGCGGCTTCCCCGGTGCCGACCAGATCCACCACGGTCGCCGTCTCACCGCCCGAGAGGGGCAGGTTTGTGAGGGTCTTCTGGAGTCCGGCCTCGTCGACAGGGTCGAGTCCGAACTGGCCGCGCCAGCGGTTGATGTTGGCCAGGAGTCCGCCCGCGGCGGGTCCAAGAGCCACGACAGAGAGGTCCCCGGTCTGTCCGCCCGGCCCGCCCAGGGCAAAGCTGGCGAGCCGCATCGTGGAGGCTGGGGCGGATTTCCAGGTCGACGGCACCTCCCACGTGGGCAGCGCGGTGCTCGGCGGCGGGGCGACCGGACCTCGCATGTCGCCGGGTGCTGTGCCCGCCGCCGCCGGCGGCGGGGTCGACTCGCCGCCCGGGCTGGGTCCGGTCTGGACCGATTTCAACCACGCCTTGAAGGCCCCGGCATTGTCCTGGACCAACGCGTCGTCGCCCTTGGCCTTGAAGAATACGGTGGTTCCCGGCAGCGGCAGGATGGCCGCGAGGGTGCGGGAACGGGTCTTGTCGGCCCCGACCGGCTTCTCGCTGACCAGCTCGACCATCTGGGCATCCACCTCGCCGATCTTCACGGCGGTGAGGAGCCTAGGGAGGTCGGCCTCGGTGACGGGAGTTAGTTCCAGCTCACCGCGCCAGCGATTGACGTTGTCGAGCAGGGACCCGGCTGCGGCACCGAGGGGGACGACGGAGATGTCAACCGCCCGGCCGTCCGGCGCGGTGACGGCATAGGTGGCGATCCGCATGCCTCCAGTGGACGGCTTCTCCGTCCACCCGGGCGGCACGGTCCAGGGGGTGCGCTGCTGCGGGTTGGAGGCTGTGGAGGCCGCGGACGAAGGGGACTGCGCCGGGGACGAGGCGGTAGTCTGAGACCCTCCACGGTCCTTCGGAGCCTGATAAACCCGGACGCCTTCGTCTCTCCCGCATCCGGGTCCCAGCAACACCACGGCGACAAGAACAGGGGAAAGACGGCAATGCATCGGCTGTAAGTAGCCATCAGCCGACCCGGCGGCAAGCCAGCGGACGCGAACGATGAGCCAACACCGATGCCGGAGCCGATCGCAACCGCCTCAGGGTTTGAGCCTGAAGGTCACGGTCGGAGTGCCCCTGTTCCTTCCATGGTTCCTGGTCTATCTCGGAGTTTTGGAATCCTCCAACAGCCGGTTGATTTCCTGTCCAATCTTGGGCGCGGCGGCCGCTCGGACTCCCGCCTGAATCTGGTCCCTTAGGCTCCGCAGAGTTGTTTCCTCATCGGGTGTGAGCTGTTGCCCGGTCAGTTGTTCCAGAAGTGACAGGGCCTCGTTCCACTTCTTCTCGTCGATTCGCTTTCGTGCGGCATCGAGAAGGTCCTGCGCCCGATCCAGAGCCGCCGAAGCCCCGGCTTGGAGGTTCGTGGTCGCCACATCCGGAACCCGAGGGAGGACCTCGGTGCTGCCTTGTGCTGTGGCTTGGTTTGTAACGGGAATGGCATTCGTGGTCGGGTTCTCAATGACAGGGGGTACCGTGCGAACCGCACCGGTGGAAACGCCCTGGATCGCAGAAGTCGATGGGGTCTCTGCCTCCTTCTCCCGACCGCATCCGACGAGGGTGAGGGCGGCTCCGACAGCGGCTCCCTGGATTGTCCTAAGAGTGTTCATGGGGATCTGTATTGGGGTTTGGACTCGGGAATGGTCTTCTGGTCGTGAGTGCAGGGGTTTCAGTAGACCCGGGAGCTTTCCTCCTCCACGACGGGAGCGCTCAGGGTATCGGCCTTCAGCACCACCTTGTTCCGGGCATCACCGGCCTTCACCCCCTGGACCCGCACTGTGTAGGTGAGGGACTGTTTGGGTTCGAGGCGGCCGACCACCGGGAACGTCACCTCCTGTCCGCTGACGGCCCCCTGGGGTGAGCTGATGGGGGTCATCTGGGGCTGGAATTGAGCGGAGACGGCAACCTGGGTGAGATCGGCCGTGCCCTGGTTGGTCACCCGGATCGTGTAAGTGGCCTCCTCGCCCACCTGGATGGGATCCGGATCATCCGTGACCTCGAGCAGCGCGGCCGGAATACCGCGCCACACGGTGCAGAACTCCACCCGATCTTGGAGCCCTCCTGCGGCCGTGACGGTCGCAACGTCGCAGTGGCGGCCCGGGGTGGTGGAAGTCAGGAGGACGTCGAACGTCTTCCGTTCCGCGGGGGCCAGGCTCTCGAGACGCCAGACTGCCTGGTTGCCGGTGATCACAGCCCCTTCTGCCGACACGAGCGACGTCGCTTCCGGTGCTGTGTCGGTGACGACGACATTCGTCAGGGTCGTGTCCCCCGTGTTGTGGAGCTGGATCCGGTAGGCCGCCCTCCGGCCGAGGAACCGTTCCTGGTCACCGGTCTTGATCAGGTTCAGCCCCGGTTGCAGTACCGTGGTGCAGGTCTCGTCCGCGGCCTTGCCCGCGTTGCTGGAGGCAACAGCCACCGTGTTGCAATGCCTGCCGCGGGTGACGGCTTTCAGCGACACCGGAATCGAGCGGGGCTGGTTGGGGGGCAGATCCCCCACCTTGAACGTCAGCGTCCGCTGTCCATCGGAACTCTGCAGCCCCTCTGGAACCGTGTCTGTCACCACCACATCATGAGCCTCGGTCGTTCCCTTGTTCACCACCACGATGTCGTAATTGATGACGCTGCCGACCTGTGCCGTCTCGGGGCCGGATTTCTTCACGGTGAGATTGGCGAACCCGATGCTGAGGGAGGCGCAGGTTCTCGGGTCGGCGCTGATCGTGGCGCATGAGGAAAGCGTCGCCACCTTGTCGGCCTGAAGCCACACCCGGATCTTGAGTTCCTGCCCCGAATCCATGGGGCTCAAGGACCAGCTCAGAAGGTCCCCTTGGACCTGCGCGGCGGGTTCGCTGCGGACATACGTGGACCCACTGGGGATGAGATCGGTCACTCGAACGTTGCCGACACAGTCCAGAGCGGTCAGCACGAGATGGTACTCAAAGGTATCCCCCAGATGCGCATGCGGCGGCATGACCTTGGTCAGCTGGATAGGCGCCCCCGTGCGTTCGGTGGAGGGACGCAGAGTCATGGGAGCCGGACGGACGGCAGTCGCCGGGACAGGGGTTCGCGTCTGGGAGGTTTGTTGGCAGCCCAGGGTCCAGGCGATCGTGGAGAGGGTGAGGGTCAGGGAGGTGAGTTTGCGCGTGTTCATGGAGTTCTGATCTGATGGATGAGCCGTGGTTTCAGCGGCCACCTTGGGTCGCCACGGACTGGGGGACGACAGTGCGGGTGGGTGTAAGTGCATCGGGTCGGATCACCCCAATGCGCCGGGACGCCTCAAGCCCGCACGCCCCGCAAAACATCCGGTTCCGACGGAGCGGCGGGCCAGTGGCACCCGATGCCCCGAGATCGTGTGGGCCGATGCGGATCTTACGTGGCGTCACACCCTTTCCGCTTTGGAGCGGCGGATCAGGCGAGGGTCCCATCCCTGGCCTCCGGGGTCTCCGGGAGAGGACTTAGCGGAAGACGTCGAGCAGGGGCGGTCCAGAGGACCGCTGGGAAGCCGGTGAGGAACTGGGCCGTGATTTCAGCCAATTCGTCCATGCCCCACGTGGCTCCACAGGGGTCCACCCGCGCAGGACTCTTCCTGACGGGTGCGCAGATCCGTCCGTCTATGGGAATCCTTGCCGGACTTCCAGCCCTGGTCTCTTCAGCGCCCCGCCGGGAGCACGGGAAGGGTGATCCTCGAGGATGCCGTCGCTCCGCGATGAATCCGGTGGGTCGCCTTTCGGTAGTCCTCCGGACGTGCCCGGTAGATGTCCACGAACGTCTGCGGGTTTCGGTCCACCAACGGGAACCAGGTGCTCTGGATCTGCACCATCAGGCGGTGCCCACGACGGAAGGTGTGGCAGACGTCGGGCAGGGTGAAGGTGATGGGGGTCACCGTGCCAGGCTCCATGGGCTCGGGCTTCTCGAAGCTGTTCCGGAACCGCGACCGGAAGACATCGCCTCGAACCAACTGCTGGTAGCCACCCATCACCACGTACGACGGGTTCGGTTCCGGTTCGGGATAGTCCGGATCGAACACGTCGATCACCTTCACGATCCAGTCGGCATCCGTGCCCGTCGTGGAGACGTGCAGCGACACCGGAATCGGACCCGCCACGGTCAGATCCTCCTCGAGAGGTTCGGTCTCATAGACAAGCACGTCGGGACGGGACGCCGCGAATCGCTGGTCGTGGGTTGGATAGCCGCGCGGATAGTCGGTTGTGACCTCGAGGGTGAAGGGGACCGGCTTGGCCGGATCGCTGACGTATTCGTCGAACGCTTCTGAGCCCCCCTGGGGTGCCTTGAAGCCTAGGGTTCCACCCTCCCGGAAGTGGAGCGGACGCGGCATGACGCCGGTGGGTGGCCAGTGGTCGAATCGCCGCCACCGTGCGGTGCCCGTCTCGAAGATGTGGGCCTCGGCCGACGGAAACTTCGGGTCGCCCTTGAGATGGTGTCGGAAGAAGGGCAGCTCCAACTGCTGGCGGAAGTGCTCGGCCGTCTTCGCCCGGAATCCGATGTCACCCACTTGGGAGCCGTCCTTCCGGTTCCAGTCGCCATGGGCCCACGGCCCCATCACGAGCAGGTTGGTGATGCCCGGGTTCTGGGCCTCGGTCGATCGATAGGTCTCGAGGGCACCGAAGAGGTCCTCGGCGTCGAACCACCCCCCGACCGTCATCACTGCGCAGCGGATGTTCCGGAGATGCGGACGGATGTTCCGGGCCCGCCAGAACCCGTCGTAGTTCGGATGGCTCAGAAACTCAGTCCAGGCCTTGGATACTCCCTTGAAGAGACGGCTGTCGGTGTTCATCGCCGAACCGAGGCGCAGGAAAAAGTCGTAGCCGTCCGGATTCCCGAACGGGAGCTTGCGTCCGCCATCATGCAGCGGGTCCTCCGACGGAAGCTCAAACCAGTACATGAATCCGACATTCTGGGAGAGGAGGAAGGCGCCGTTGTGATGCAGGTCATCCCCCATGAACCAGTCTGCGATCGGAGCCTGGGGGGATGCGGCCTTGAGGGCCGGATGGGTGTCGATCATGCCCATCGAGGTGTAGAACCCCGGATAGGACATCCCGGTCATGCCCACCCGACCATTGTTTCCAGGCACGTGCTGGACCAGCCAGTCGATGGTGTCCCAGGCATCGGAACTCTCGTCGGTCTGGGTCCCCGACTTTCCGGGCACAAACGGGCGGACGTGCTGGAAGGTTCCCTCGGAGGCGTATCGCCCCCGAACGTCCTGGGTGACGAGGATGAACCGGTCCTCCGCAAAGGCCCCCAGCGATCCCGACACCTTTGAGTAGCTATCAGGTCCGTAGGGCTTCAATCCATATGGGGTCCGCGTGAGCAAAATGGGCCAGGTCGTGGACGTGTCCTTCGGCACGTACACGCGGGTGAACAGACGGACCCCATCCCGCATCGGGATCCGATGCTCATGCTTGGTGTAGTGCTCGGCCATCCAGGCCTCGGATTTGGAGTCATCCGCCGCCGTGGCACGGGAGGTGTCGATCAGCAGAACGGCGGCGACCAGGAGTCCGATGAGACTCCGCGGAGTAGAGGCGGGTGGCATGCGACGAGACTCCGCAGGGCCCTCCGCGGGGCAAGGGGAAAGCCCCGTTGGGTCGCTGTGGCGGGGCTGGGATGGGGACTCACACGGGGACATGGAGTCGCGGAGGGGGAAACAGAAAAGATGCACCCTTTGGGAAACCTCAGGTTGGGAACGGTGGGTGATGCAGTGCCCTACGTCACCTCCTCACTCCTCCGCAAGACAGTAGAGATGCCGTTCGCCGCGCAGGAAGAGCTCTCGTCCTCCCAAGGCCGCCGACGCACTAAAGGAATCGTCCAGACGGTTCACCGACAGCACCGCGTTGTCCGCATCCTGCCTCAGCACCACCGTGGTTCCATCCCGGCCCGTGATGTAGAGACGTCCGGCCGCTCCCACCGGGGACGCAAAGATGAAGTCCCGGATTCCCTCCAGTCGGACCAGATCCCCACGCAGCCGGCCCGTCGCCGGGTCGAGACGGACCAGCACGTTCTGGTTGTGTCGGAGGTGGTAGAGCGTGTCGCCATACAACAGCGGCGACGCGACATAGGGGGTGAGCCGATTCATCCGCCAGATGACATGATCGGTGGCTGTCACGTCTCCGCGAGCACCGGCAAGCCGGAGCGCCAGCATCGCCTGGGTGTAGTAGCTATTCCCGGCGATCAGGACCCCGTGGTGCACGACCGGCGAGGCCACGACGTTGTCGGTGAGCCCTGCGCATTCCCAGACCAGGGTTCCGGTCCTGAGGTCGTAGCCCCGGACCCTACGGGTGGCGCTGACGACCACCTGGGGCTTGCCGTCCACGTCGACGATGAGCGGGGTTGACCACGAGGTCTTCTCATCCCGAGGGGTCTTCCAGCGTGTCGTCCCGGTACGGGTGTCGAAGGCCTCGATGAACGAGTCCTTCTCATGATCCCAGTTCACAATGAGGAGGTCTCCGTGGACCACCGGGGAGCTGCCCTCGCCATGGGCGTGCAGGGTGGACATCCGGCCCAGGTCCCGACGCCACCGGATCGAGCCGTCGGATCCAAGACAGTACAGACCCCGGGAACCAAAAAGGGCGAAGATGGCTTGGCCGTCCGTCACGGGTGAGTTCGACGCCGGGCTTCCGGTGGAATGGCCGCCCTCGTGGGGCCATTCCTCCCGGACCCTCGTCCGCCACAGGACCCGACCGTCTTTTCGCGAGGCCGCCAGCACGACGTAGTGGTGTCGATGGGTGACCGGCACGCTGTCGTGGACGCCGGGGGCCTGATCAAAGACCGGGGGTTGAGGATCGCCGACCGGGTCTGCGGTCAGGAGGATCACGGCGTCCCCGAGGAGAATGGGTGAGGCGTGTCCCTTGCCCGGGAGGGGGATTTTCCAGCGGACATTCTGGGTTTCGCTCCAGCGGACCGGAGGGTTAGCGGTCGGTGAAAACCCGTTTGCCAGAGGTCCGCGCCACTGGGGCCAGTCCAGCGCGACGGTGTCAGCACCGAAAGACGGGTGGCAGAGGAGTGCGGCGAGGAGTCCGAGCACTGCTGCGATTCGGGTCCGCCGTGTTCGATGCCAGGCACAGGACATGGGGGGACGGTATGTCCAGCGGGTTTGCCAGCGCCAGAAACGGTGAAGGGGAGGCGCCCCTCGGCGGCGCTGAGCGGAGGAGAAGGGGAGTCGTCTCTGGGGTGGTGGGAGTCGTGGTTGGTACAGGGCCCTGAACCACCGGGTTCGGGAGCACCCCCACGGGGACGACGTCAATCGGATGCCGCCGGCATCCAGTCCCGCCGGCCATGAAAACACACCCGCCGAAAACAACGAGGAGCCGCACTGCGGAGCCTTCTGGAGGCGGACCGTAATCGGCTCGCTCACGGAACCAGGTTGACCCGCGCGCGCCTACCCATTAGCCCAGCCTGACGCCACCCGCGATGACCGCCACCCTTCCTGTCTCCCGTCCTCGCCAAACGGCACCGATCTTCCGTGTGGCCACCGCCACCGACCGTGATCGCGAAGCCATCTACCGGCTTCGGCATGCCGTGTACGCGCAGGAACTGCAGCAGCACCCGGAGAACCACGAGGGACGACTTGTCGATCCGCTCGATGGCTTCAACCACTACCTCTGTGTCTGGCACCAAGGCGAGTTGGCCGGCTTTGTCTCGATGACTCCGCCCGGGCCTGACCGCTACTCGATCGACAAATATTTCTCCCGTGCAGAACTGCCCTTTCCCTGTGATGGGCACCTCTTCGAGGTCCGGATCCTCACGGTCCTGCCCTCGGCACGTGGAAGCAAAGCGGCCCTCCTCCTCATGTACGCGGCACTGCGCTGGGTGGAGGCCCGTGGGGGCACCCGGATCGCTGCCATTGGCCGGCGCGAGGTCCTCGGCCTCTATGCCAAGGCGGGACTGCGTCAGACGGGGCAGTGCGTCCAGTCAGGGAAGGTTGAATTCGAGCTGCTGCACGCCACCACAGAAGAACTCCGGGTCCGGGCCGACCAATTCGGGCAGCTGCTCGACCGGCTGGAGGCGGCAACCCACTGGGACCTCGACGTGGACTTCCGGCGACCGGCCGCGTGCTTCCATGGCGGCAGCTTCTTCAAGGCGGTCGGCGAGGACTTTGCACGGCTGGAGCGGCATCACGACATCATCAACGCGGATGTCTTGGACGCATGGTTTCCACCCTCACCACGCGTCCTGGATGCCCTCCAGTCCCATATGCCGTGGTTGCTGCGCACGTCGCCGCCGACCGCCGCGGAAGGCCTGGTGGACGCCATCGCCGACGCCCGAGGGGTCCGTCCCGGAAACATCCTGCCGGGCGCTGGATCCTCAGACCTGATCTTCCGGGCGCTGCGGCATTGGTTGGACCGCCATTCACGCGTCCTCATCATGGATCCGACCTACGGCGAATACGGCCATGTTCTCGAGCGGGTCATCGGCTGCGCGGTGGACCGACTCACGCTGTCAGCTTCGGACGGTTACGGAGTGCCAATGGATCAGCTCTCCACCGCGCTGGGCCGGGGCTACGACCTTGTCGTCTTGGTCAATCCGAACAGTCCCACCGGCCGGCATCTGCCACGGATTGCGCTGGAGCAGGCGCTGGAGCAGGCGCTGGACGCCGTCCCGGCCGAAACCCGCATCTGGATCGATGAAACCTACCTCGACTATGTGGGTGCGGCGGAGTCGCTCGAATCACGCGCCGCGTCGTCGGACAACATCATCGTCTGCAAATCCATGTCCAAGGTGTATGCGCTGAGCGGCGCGCGGGTGGCCTACCTTTGCGCCGCCCCGCAGCAACTCGAGGCGCTTCGTGCCATCACGCCGCCATGGGGGGTCAGCCTCCCGGCCCAGGTCGCAGCCGTGAACGCCTTGCGGGATCCAGACTACTACGCCGCCCGGATAGACCAGACCCACACCCTGCGCGAGGACCTGGCCGTCGACTTGAAGTCGCTCGGCTGGGAAGTGCTGCCGGGGTGCGCGAACTTCCTGCTGATCCACCTGCCCGCCTCCGGACCGACCGCGGCCGAATTGGTTCGACGCTGTCAGGAATCCGGACTGTTCATCCGCGACGCCTCGACCATGAGCCGGCAGTTTGGTTCCCGGGTGGTGCGCGTGGCCGTCAAGGATGCAGCGACCCACCGCAGGATGGTGTCCATCATCCGGGCCGTGCTCAATGGCGCCGGGGTTGCGCCTTCGGCATCCAAGGGTGGGTAATGCAGTGCCCTGGATCACTGGGTGCGGGAGCTCCCCTCGTTGGTAGGGACCTGGTCCCTCAGGTCCCCATCGAAAACCGCGAGGGTGGAGCAAACCTGGTGGGCGAGCCGTGATCCTCTGACGCGTCGGTTCGTTCCATCCGCCTTCAAGGGGGTGAACCACGCGTATGGGATCGAGATGGGGCCGCGAGGGACCGCAGCCCTACCGATATTTCTGCTATACCTCATCCCTCTCTGCCTGGCGCCCTGCTGGGCGTTGGGTGATGCAGTGACCTGGATCACTGGGTGCGGGAGCACCCCTTCGTTGGTAGGGACCTGGTCCCGCAGGTCCCCATCTAAAACCGCGAGGGTGGAGCAAACCTGGTGGGCCAGCCGGGATCCCCTGACGCGTGGGTCTCTCCCGTCTCCCTTCACGGGTGCGCCACGCACTGCGGATCGAGATGGGGCCGTGACGGAGCACAGCCCTACCGGCATCGCCTCTGTCATGATCTCCCTCGCCTATCCTCCGTGTCTCGGCGTCTCCGTGTGAGTCCCCTCTGCATCCCTGAATCCGGGGATGGTGGCAGACCCGGGATGGAGGCCAGGAAGAGGAAAGACTGGGGACAGATTCTTGAGGTGGTGGCGTTCCTCGATGGCGTCGCGGTCCAGAATGGTGACGGCGCGTTCCACGTCGTTCTGACAGGCGGTGTCGCCTCGAGTCCTCTGCGACCCGGTCACGCGGGCGCGGTTCCGACCGGATTCGAATTGTCTCAAGCTCGTCTCGGCGTAGCGTCAATGCATGACCTTCCCTTCGACCATGGTGCTGTTCATCGCGTCGTTTGTCGTCGCTGCCACCGCCACGGCGCAATCCAGGACGGAGAGAACCACCCTGACCGATGGCAAAGGGCGAACCGTCGGTTCTGCAACGACGCACACGACCGGCAGCACCGAGAGGACCACCCTCCGGGATGCCTCGGGTCGCACCGTGGGCACCGCCACAACCCGTCCCACCGGCTCCAGCAGCGAGCGCACCACCTTCACAGATGGCCAAGGTCGCAGCACGGGGTCGGCGACAACCCACATCACGGGCACCTCGGAGCGGACGACCTTCCGCGATGCATCCGGCCGTACCACCGGGACTGCCGTGACCCGGCCCGCCGGCTCAGCCACTGAGCGGACGACGTTCACCGATGGCAAGGGGCGCAGTTCCGGCTCCGCGACGACTCACACCACCGGCAGTTCGGAGCGGACCACCTTTCGGGATTCGTCGGGCAGGACCACCGGATCGGCGACCACCCGCCGGTGAGGTCGAGTCGGTCGCTCCGAAAGAACAACGCGAACTGGAGGGACGCCTTCAGAAAAACCTCCTGAGTTGGTGCTCGGGAAAGCGCCTTGGAAACCTTCCCCAGTCCAGTCCTGAGGGATGGCGGCAAACAAAAATGGACCTTCCAGGCCATGGAATTCTTCCTCCGCAGTAATCCACACGCTCGGTTCGCTACTTGAAGGGGAGGGCTGCACCGGGCAAGGGTCGAAGGGGAGACTGGCTCGCGAACATGCAGATGTGGCAGGCGCTCCCGCCGGAGCGGAGGCGGGAGCAGGCCTGGGCTCAGGTGCCGGCGAGCGTGGCGGCAAGCATGGCCTTCGAGGGCGAACCGGTGGATCTCGAACACCTGGAGGAACTCCACCGGACCGCAATACCCACCTCGGAATCCTCAGCTATGCGGAACTAGCGCTGCTGCGGGGTGAGCGCGTTCTCGCATGCGAGGAAGCCATTGTTACCGGAGCCTTCGCTGGGCAACCGCTGGATGCGCAGGTGCTCTTGGAGTTCCACCACCGCATCTCCGGCGACGTCGTTTCGATCGCCTTCCGCCAGCAGCGCCAGAAGCGGTGGAGGGAAGGTGACTCACGCGGCGATGCGGCGATGCGGCCGGGAGAGGATGACGGGCCGCTTGGGGGACGGCGGCTGATGCGGTGCCCTGTGTGTTGGGTTGCGGAAACCCTCAAGGGAGGTCCAGCTCCAAAGACGTTTAGGTCCTGAGGACAGGGTTGGTCCGAGGGATGGCGGACCGCCATGCGGGATCGGGTGATCAATGGGAACAGGTTCCACGAGTCCGTCGCTCCAGCGCCGCTGGCGCGGCTCCAGACCAGACTGGGCAACGCCCCGGGCACTGTTCCCCGAAGGACCCGGGACTGAAGGCCCGATTCAACCCGTGCGGATCAGGGTCGGGCTTTTAGCCATGGGCTGGTATGGGGTTGGGGGGTGCCCCGGAGCGCCAAATCGTCTGGCTGCCGTTCTCCTGACAGTTTTCCGGTCAGCTTGGGGTTTTGGGAGCGATGGAACGCTCAAAAACCCCGTAAATGCTGGGGAAAACGCACTGGAGCCGGTGGTCGGGATTGGCCAATTTCACTCAATGAACACAGTGAAAATCGCAGATTTCTCGAGGAAATCAACAAGTCTCACCCAGTCTCTACCCCCCTCCATCACCCTCTTTTCCTGACACTTTTCCTGACACTTTTGCGGTCCAATTACAGGCCAAATGAAGGGAACCCGATGATATCTCGACGCGCGATTGGGGTGGCGCAGTTGGATCGGGTCAAGATCCGGAATAGCGTGCTACGTACTTCGGAGGATGTTTCGAACTTGGGCGGGGTGCCATGTGGTTCGACCGGTACGGGTCGAAATCCCACGACGGGTCAGACAGTTGGCGATGGACTGAAGGGTGGTGGCACCAGTGGACTGAATCTCCCGGATCACCCCGAGCACCGAGTTGTTGAAGCGGTGAGCGGCTTGTCGGTTGGCACGAACCATGACGGTCGATCGGTAATGACCATCTCGACATCCACCGAGACGAACTCCACGTGCCTTCGCAGCCGACAGTGCGGCTTTGGTTCGTTCCGAGATCAGCTCTCGTTCGCGTTGCGCGACCAGGGCCAGAATTCCCACGGTGAACCGATCCACGTTGGGACAGTCGCAGCAGACGAAGTTGACTCCGGAGTTTTGGAGACGAAGCAGGAACTCAGCGTTCCGGCTCAGACGGTCCAGTTTTGCGACCACCAGAGTAGCTTTGGACCTTTTGCACTCTTCGAGAGCGGCGTTGAGTTGGGGACGATCGTTGAGACCACCGCTTTCGACCTCCGAGAATTCGTGAAGGACCTGACCTTTTTGGCTGAGGACGAATCGGGCGACGGCATCCCGTTGGGCGTTCATACCGTTACCGTCGTGCCCTTGGTGTCGCGTTGAGACTCTGAAGTAGGCGATGTAATGCGTCACATGCAATCAGCTACCAGCGGTGCCTAGGCAATCAAGCCCCATTTAAAAGGACTCAACGACCGTTGAGTTGCTTTAAATCGGCCCGTTTCGGCCAAAACTGTCTTTGGGGACACAGTGTCCAGCACTGGACAGGTTGGAGCGAATCAAACCCGGAAGCGAAACCTCTCAGTTTCCAGACAAAGGCAGGACTAGGTCAGATATTTTGTCGAAAACTCCAATACCCTGATCAGAAAGACCCTGTTCGGTTTCGAGGGGGAGCGGCAGTCTTGGTATGAAATGAACACCATGACCATGCCGACCGACCGGGATCTGGTGAGGTCGTACGCCCGGGAAGGATCAGAAACGGCGTTCCGTGCCTTGGTGAGTCGGCATGTGGATCTGGTTTTTGCCACGGCCTATCGCCAGGTTGGCGATAAGGGTCTCGCTGAGGAGATCACCCAGAACGTCTTCGTTCGCCTCGCTCGCAAGTCCACCGTGCTCGCCGGCCACGAAACCATCGTCGGATGGCTTCATCGGTGTGCCATTCTGGAATCCAAGGCCTGTTTCCGTGCCGAAATGCGTCGACGCCGCCGCGAAGAGATCGCTGCAGCCCTTGCCGAGACGCAGTGCACAGGACGCGATCTCACATTGGATCTCAGTCCGCTGCTCGATGAAGCGTTACTCCAACTTCGGGACGGTGACCGCGTCGCACTGGTGCTCAGATTCCTGGAGGAACGAAGTTTTCGGGAAGTCGGAACAGCACTGGGTGTGGACGAAAACGCCGCCCGACAGCGAGTGAATCGTGCCTTGTCCAAGGTGACGGAGTTTTTCAGGCAACAGGGTGTGGTTCTACCGGCAGCCGGTGGAGCCGCCGTCCTCCATCAGTCAACCCTGGCGGCCCCGGTCGGCCTGGCCTCGACCGCCTCTGCCGCCGGCTTGGCCGTCGGTGGTCCCGCCTCCGGACTCGGTGTGGTGCTGCTTTCCATCATGAGTCTCACCAAAACCCAGACTGCGCTGCTGTGCGGAGTCCTCGTCCTGGCGCCCCTCGCCTGGCAAACCTCCTCCCTGGCGACCGCCCAACGCGAGATCGATTGGCGAAAACGGGATCTGGCTCGGTTCACCGATCAGGTGGCTGATGCCGAACAGGAACTGGACCAACTCGACCGCTCCCTGGTCCGGGTCTGGAACGAAACAGCCTCAACCCGCGCCGAGGTGGCCCGCATCCGAAAAGGCACTCCAAACCCAACCCCGGATTCCACGACACCAGCCGCTTATCGCTGGGACGACTCTGCCCCGCTGGTGCGGCTTCCGAAGCGAGTCCTCGCCAACCTCCATCTGAAGGGAAACGCCAACCCCCAGGGCGAATTGTCCCCGGAAATCCGGGGCGTTCTTCAACTCACGGAGACCGAGACTCGCGAGGTCCAGTCTGCGATCGACCGGTTCACAGCGGGCTACCAAAAGCTCGTCCTGGACGTCGCGCGTCCGGTCGAGCCCTCTCCAAGGGAATTGGAAGGCAGGTCGCGTGATCAGGTCCTGGTGCTCGAATTCAAGGGGCTCGAGCAGCCTGCCCATGCCCTGTACCAGGAACTGTTGGCCGACCTTGGAACCACGTTGAACCCCGAACGGTTGAAACTCCTCAAGGATTCGTGGCGAACCTGGATGTCGGTTCCAGGCGAAAGCAGCCTTTCAACGCTGCAGGAAATCTTCGCCTTCGATCATCGGGTTCAAGTTTCCCTCCTGGGCGACTTCATCTTCTTTGGCGTCTCACAATCGAATTCCGGTGCGGTCAGCGGAGCAAGGTCCTTGCGGAACATCCCTCATTTCATAAGTCCGATCATCCAACCGTGGCTCGAGGTGGCCCGACAATCTACTCCAGCCCCCCCCGCGACAGCGACTCCCACCACGCCATGAAAAGGATTCTGTGGATCACCGCCGCCCTTCTTCTGGGTATTTTCGTCCTGCGTCAGGGAGCCAGGTATTCCCGCCGCCTTCGCGGAAACTCCTCCCAGTTGCTGGATCAGATCCTGACCACGTCGAATCAACTGGCCAGTGCCCGCGCCAGCGCTGAGTCCCGACGCAAGGAGCTCGCCCTTGCAAGAGCCGAAAATGGTTCCCTCACCGCGGAACTCACTGCAGCGGATCGCCTTCGATCACAGTCCTTAGCCTCGACGGAGCCCACCTTAGCGCAGTCTCCCACAAACCTGCCCACCTGGTCCCCGGCTTCACCGCATATCTGGCTCGAGAAACCGCTGTTGAAATGCATGTTCCTCGCCGTGTTCCTGTCGGATGGATCCATCAATCCGACAGCGGCGGAGCTGCTTGCCCTGGAACCAGAGGAGGCCACGAGACTGGCGGATTCTTTGAAACGAATCGTCGCGGAGCACCGGCGTCAGGAGGCCATCCGCGCACGGGTTTTGGAGGAGCACCTGCCGCAAATCGCCTCGGTGGAAGGGCTCAAATTCACTCTGCGCATCGACCCTGCGAAGGAGGCCTCGACCGGACTACGGGCCGACTTTGAAGCGGCGCTCACCGAAGAGTTGGGAACACAACGCATGGAACTCCTCAAGGGTTCCATCGGGATAGGGTTATCCGGGATCTTTGGAAACGGCGGGCAACCGACCCAAGGCAGAACAATGTCCTTCGTCCGCCTCCCGAGCGGGGTGTTTCAATTGGCAGTGGAGGATGGCTCGGGAATACGGTTGGACAGCGGTTTCCGTGATATCCGGCAGAATGTCCCGGAACACCTCCACCACCTGATCCCTCCCGAATTCCTCGAGAAACAGCCTGATGCCACTGAACCCTGACGAATCAACGCCGGTGCTGTTTAACTCGCGGTGATCCGTGACAACAAACCTCGTAGCCATGGAGAAAAATCCGCTTCCGTCCAACGTGAAGGAACGCCTTCTCAAGGGCATCAACTAACGCCGTGCTTCCCCGAGGGACACAATGTCCACGCCCGCCCATCGATGGGGTACGGAAAGTTCAGGGAGCCTAGGGAAACGTCACCACTGGTCGATTTTCCATTCCCCACGATTCCACTGGAAATGACGAAGAAACACGCAACTTTGTCGTTAGTTCGGTGTTTAACTTTAGAGTTGAAACTCAACGCTCATCACACTCGCATTGCTTGCATTGACATTCGCCAGCAGAAGGTCATGAAGATTTCCAGATTCGGTTGCAGTGAGGTGGTCGATATAACGTCAAAATCTAGCTAACATGTCACGTCAGAGGACATTTATACTGCTACCAGTAATTGTCGCTGTATATTGTACTACCATCGCTATCATCGTTCCAGAACAGTTTGAGTCCGGCGGCTGGTTCTTGCTTTTTGTGCCGCCATCCATCGTTCTCACCATCATCACTCGTGTCTTTTTTGCATTCACCTTCGCACCATCCAAGATTGCCACAATCGCACTTTGTGTTTCACGCTTTCCACGTATTGCTGCTGCTTCAATGACTGCTGGTTGCGGCTACTTGACCGCATGGTTAATTCACGGCATGCAAACTGCGTCGAATGCTTCGCTAGAATGTTTGCCCGGTGTCCTTTTGCTTGCAATTGCCTGGTTCATATTCTATAGATACCCATATGAGATTCCTGAAACTTAACAACAAACGGTGAATTACTGCGGGTCGTGATAATTCAATAACTCTGCCAATGGTCGAACAATTCAATATGCGGCAGCATGAGCATGAACCACACCCGACAACATCCAACGGACACAGTATTCACGGTGAACCGAACGAACCAGGTGTGGCATTAACCGGGGTCGGTGGACACAGTGTCCACGGTCATGATGGTTCAGAGGGCAACGTACACCGTTCGATGGTGGTGGACGGAATTGGGTTGCGGATCGGTGGGGATTAGCAGATCGTATTGAGGATTTTCTGTAAAGG
>VFQT010000849.1_pt1 | contig 41125 bp, 42 predicted proteins | sample 3512381 | NCBI WGS metagenome assembly VFQT01 (sample SAMN10412376, study PRJNA504923) | tailings metagenome | isolation source: Relicate 2 Philex TSF3 active mining site | place: Philippines: Tuba, Benguet | collected 2017-08-29 | reverse complement strand
CCACGAGCGCTTCGGGTTCACCTCCGAAGAGTGGGACGAGCGCGCCGAAGAACTCTCGCGCGACTGGCTCTAGCGCTTCGAGATTTTTGCCTGCAACGCCGCGAGACGCTCGCGGAACCACGGCTGGCGAGTCGACCACACTTGCGGGCCGAGTTCGAACTCCACCGCTTCGGTGTGCGTCGGCACGCGGCCGATGTCCATCACCGTCTTCTTGATCGCAACGAGCAGTTCTTTCGGGGCGCCCGCTGCCTTGGCGGCGAACTCGCGCGCAGTCGGGAGCAGCGCATCGTCATCGACACACTTCCACACCAGCCCGGCGCGCAACGCCGCCTCGCCGTCGAGCACTTCGCCGAATGCCACCGTGGCCATCGTGGTCTGCAGGCCGGCGATGCGCAGCTGCATCCACGAGTTGCCGCCGCCGGGATGCAGGCCGAGTTGCACGAAGCGCGAGTCGAACTTGGCGCTGCGCGCCGCAATGCGCACGTCGCAACCCAATGCCAAATTCATGCCGGCGCCGACCGCGGCACCGTTGACCGCGGCAATCGTCGGCAGCGGGCTGCGGGCAACACGCAAGAAACCCTCGTAGATGGCGAGCAGCGACTCACGCGTCGCCTCTGCGAGATTGCCGAGGTTGGCCCCCGCACAAAACGCGGGCGGGGCGCCGGTCACGATTACCACGCGCACCGCCGGGTCGGCCTCGGCGGAGTCCATCGCGTCGACGATGTCGCGCACCATTTCGGCGGTCATCGAGTTGCGCTCGGCGGGGTTGTTGAGCGTGAGCGTCGCGATGCCGTCGCTGACTTCGTAGATCACCATCGCCACGGGCACGATTCTCGCACACTTGTAGCGTGATTCCGTGCTCGACCACGTGTTCACCGACGCAATCGGCGCGTTGCGCGACGCATTCGGCAACGCATTTCTAGAGCGTCAGGCGTTCGAGGAGCACCTGCACAGCGACGTGCTGCTCGGCGACCTCGTGTGGGCCACGAGCTACGGCTTGCCCGGCGAAGGCCAGCCGCCGCGCGTCGTCGCGCACATTACCTTCACGTGGCCGTCGTGGAGCCAGGCCACATATCGCGCGTGGTATGTGGAGGAGATCTATCACGAGGCTCCGGTGATTGAGCTGGAGATCGTGTTCCGCGTGCAGCGACTTTCTGGCGCGCCTGATACCGCGCTCATCGCCGGGGTCGCCGCGCTCACGAGCCCGCGACTCGGCACCCAGCACTTGTCGCGGGAGAGCATCAGCAGCGAGATCATCTCGGCTACCGACACGTCGCGCCCCATCGAGCATGCGGCCGAGGTCGTGTACCACGGCGCGTACGAACTCGCCGAAGAAACGCTCGCCGACGGCACCAACAAGTTGCTCGACGACCACTTCGGTTCGCTCGGCGGATGGGTCGCCTCGACGCTCGTCAAGCTCGGTGATCTTCGCTTCGCCTACCACCCGGCCGACGACGAGAAGTAACGCCGAGCCAGCGCGACACGACGCGCCGCCCGGCGCAACTAGCGCAGGTCGTCGGGCAACAGCGACCGCAGCGGCACCTGCGGCCGCGGGCCCATGTGCATGATCACCTCGGCAGCACAGATCGTGCCGATCTCCGCGCACTGCTCATAGGTCTTGTCGTGGGTGAGCCCGTAGAGGAATCCGGCAGCGAACATGTCACCGGCACCCGTCGCATCGACGATCGGGTCGACCGGCAACGCGGGCACTTCGATGAAGTCGTCGGGGGTGATCACCGCCGAGCCTCGTTTGCTGCGCGTGACGGCAGCGAGCGGACAGCACTCGCGCAGAGCGCCGACCGCCTGCGAAAAATCTTCGGTGCCGAACAGCACCGCGAGCTCGTGCTCGTTGGCGAACAGCAAGTCGACCTCGTCGCGCACGAGTGCCGCGAAGTCGGCATGGTGCCGCTGCACGCAGAACGAGTCCGAGAGGGTGAGCGCCACCTTGCGACCCGCCTCGTGCGCGTACTGCGCCGCGACGCGGAAGGCTTCCTTTGCGTCGTCCTTGTCGAACAGATACCCCTCGAGAAACACCCATTCGGCGCTCTGCACGGCTTCTTTCGACACGTCGGCGGCGCACAACACCGCACCGGCACCGAGGTAGGTGTTCATCGTGCGCTGACCGTCGGGGGTCACGACGATGACGCAACGTCCCGTCGGCAGCCCGTGGTCTTTCGGCGCCGGAAAAAACGACACGCCAGCATCGAACAAGTCGCGGGAGAACGCGTCGCCGAGATCGTCGTCGGCGATCTTGCCGATGAACCCCGCGCGGCCGCCGAGGCTCGCCAGCCCGTGGCTGGTGTTGGCCACCGAACCGCCGCTCGCCATGATGCTGTCGCCCACCTGTGCACGCAAATACCGCGAGCGCTCGTCGCTGACGAGCATCATCGACGCTTTTGTCAGGTCGTGGGTGGCAAGAAACGCCTCGTCGACGCTGGCGATGATGTCGACCATCGCGTTGCCGATGGTCACGGCATGCAGGACTGCTGGGCGCACGACCTCACAAATCTAGGGTGGTTCGCCGTGACCTGTCGCACGCGGGTGCCGGCGTGCCAATAGTGGCGATGGCACGCGACCGTCGTAGGGTGAGATTCCTAGAAGAAAGAGGATTCCCATGGCAGCCAAGCCCCAAGCAGCAGCGCTTAAGAAAGCATCAAACCAGACCGCGAAAGTGGTCGCCGCCCGACTCGTATCGTTGCGCGAAGAGCGTGGACTCTCCCAGGCTCGACTCGCCGAACTCGCGGGAATCGACCGCAAGACGATCAACCGCATCGAGAAGAACCACTTCTCGCCGTCGCTCGACACTCTCACACGAATCAGCGTGGTGTTGAAGTGCCGTCTCGCCGACCTCGTCGGCGGCAAGAGCGCCAAGCGCTAGTCGAAAACCATCAGGCGCTAGTCGCAGATCGCGAGGCGTCAGCCCGCCAGCGCGCGCACGAGTCGCTGGCAGCAATCGGCGATTTCGTGTACGTCTGCTTCGCCGTCGGTGTCGGCGGCGGTTTGAGTAGCGGTGACTGACTGACCTTCGCGAGCACCGTCGGCGACGCGTTCACGCGCGACGGAAGAAAACAGCGCGAGCGCTTCCGCCTTGCTCATGGTGCTCGGCGCTGGTGCCGCCTCGAGCGCTTCGACCAAATCGGCGGCTCGAATGACGCGGAGATTCTCACTCGGCGCCCGAGTCGTGTCGAGCGGCGTCGCGTCGAGATGACTTGCGTCGAGAACGCTTGTGTCAGGACTGCTTACGTCGGCGAAGGTGAGTAGAAAGTCGTGTCGCTCGCGAGTGGTCACTTGCGGCGAGCGCGCGAAGATTATGCCGCGTGCAGCGACCGTGCGAGAAAACACCGGCCACCTGCGCGCGTTGGCGACCCCGACTGCGACCGGCACGTCGTCGTCGATGCGCCCGGCGTTCACGGCGAGAATCGCCTCGGTCAGCAAGTGCGCACCGACCATCGACACGAAGCGCGCTGCATCAGCGCACCACAGCACGATTGTGTATGGGGCGCTCATCGTCGTTCTCCGATACCAGAAGTGCGACCACACCTGCGACCGCTCCTCGACACCGTACCCTCGGGATGAGACACGGAACAACGAGCACGCATGCTCTCTTCTAACGCACGGCATGGCCGTGGTGTGACTTGTCAGCGGCTCGTAGTCGTTAACGCGCCGTTCACCACCTGGTCGCGCAACTCGCGCTTCAGGAACTTGCCGGCAGCGTTGCGCGGCAAGGGCTCGGCGAGCACCACCACGTGCGAGGGCACCTTGAACGAGGCAATCTTGCCGTCGAGGAACTTCCAGAGTTCGGCCGCCGTGATCGACATACCCACCTTCGGGTACACCGCCACCGCCACCTCTTCGCCGAGTCGCTCGTGCGGAAGACCGAACACCGCCGCTTCGTGCACCGCGGGGTGCTCGTAGATCGCGTGCTCGACCTCGGCGCCGTAGACGTTCTCACCGGCGCGCAGAATCATGTCTTTCGCGCGGTCTTCGATGTAGAGAAAACCGTCTTCGTCCATGCGGCCGATGTCGCCCGACAACAACCAGCCGTCGACGATGGTGGCCGCGGTGGCGTCGGGCTTGTTCCAGTATCCGCGGATGAGCATCGGGCCCGACATCCAGATGTCGCCGGTCTGACCCGGGGCCAGGGCGCGACGCTTGTCGTCACGAATCTCCACCCGCATCGGCAGTACTGCGCGACCCGTGCTCGTCGGGCGCTCAAGGTAGTCCTGCCCGCGGTTGCCCGGGCCGAACGCGTTGGTTTCGGTCATGCCGTAGCCAAGTTGCGGACCGCCCTTCTTGAAGCTGCCGGCAACCTTCTGCACGAGCGCAGTCGGGGCTGGTGCACCGCCGCCGCCGACTCCGCGCAACGACGACAAGTCGTAGTTCGGGAACGCCGGGTGGTTGACCAAGTCCCAGCTCTGCGTCGGCACGCCCACGAAGTTGGTGATCTTCTCGCGCTCGATCAATTGCATCGCCGTCTCGGGCTCCCACTTGTACATGATGACGAGCTTGAGTCCGGCGACGAAACAACTCATCATCACCGGCACGCAGCCCGTCACATGGAAGAGCGGCACGATGAGGATGAACGACGGCGGAAAAGGATCTGGCTCGAGTTTCGTCGTGGCCCGCATGCCGTCGACCGTCTGGCGCAGCGAGAATGCCATGAGCGCACTGATCACTGCGCGGTGCGTCGACACGGCACCTTTCGGAAATCCGGTGGTGCCCGAGGTGTAGAGAATGGTCGCGTCGTCGTCGGGGCTGATGTCGACCGGCGCAGGCTTGTTGCCCAGCTTCACCACGTCGTCCCACTTGTCTGCGCCTGTCGCCGACTGTGCTGACTGCGCTGGCTGTGCGGACCGCACGAGCAACACGCGAATGCCGAGCGCCTCGCACGTCGCGCGTCCGGTGGCGTATCGCTCGTCGTCGCAGATGAGCACTTTGGGGGCAGAGTCGCGCAGCGCGTAGTCCATCTCTTCGGTCTTCCACCACGAGTTCATCGACACCGAGATGCCGCCGACGGACAGAATTGCGGCGAACGACATGCACCACTCCGGATAGTTGCGCATCGCGACCGCGACACGATCGCCCTTCTTTACGCCGTACCGCTCGACGAGCGCATGCGCGAGGGCGTCAACGCGGTCCATCGTCTGGGTGAAACTGAGCCGCTCGTCTTGATAGACGAGGAAGTCTTTGTCGCCGTGGTTGCGCGCCATGGCGAACACCTGGCCGAGATGTGCCGGCGCGTTCTTGAACACCTGCGTGCGCACGCCACGTACATCGGCGTCGACGAGCTCGAAAATCTGCCCTGGTGCTGTCGCTGCGGCAATCGCCTCGAACCAGCCGAGACCTGCAGGTGTGGTCGCCATCGTTGTCCCCCTCGCCGCACAAAGCGACGGCGGACAGTCTCGCCTATGGCGTGCTCAGCACGCCACTCGTGGAGCTGAGGGGAATTGAACCCCTGGCCTGTACATTGCGAACGTACCGCTCTACCAACTGAGCTACAGCCCCGCGGGCGCTTACGCTACCGCCTAGGCGACGCGGCGGAACTGTCGGCGATACCGCTCGTGGTCGCGCTTCACGCGCCACTGCACGAGCATGTAGCTATACGCGCCGAGCGCGAGCGCAGCGAGCGTGAATGTCCAGACGAACACCATCTCGCGCATGCTGATCGCGAGCAACAGCGAGATACCGGCCACCGCGAGCAGACCGAACAGCCAGTTGGCGCGGCGACGGCGGATGAGTTCGCGCTCGAAATACTCCCCTTCAAAACGGGCGTGCTGACGGGTGCCGCGCGGACGCACCACCGACGAGGTGGCGTGGCCGACCTGGCGCAGGGGGCGACCCATGGCTCGGGCGGCCGGGGCAAACGGGCGGGCGGCATCGCGCAGCGGGGCGAGCGGCATGCCGCCAGCGCGCGGAATCGGACGGCCATCGCGCTGCAAGGAGGTCAGTTGGCGGCGGAAGTTGGTGACCGAGGTGGTCGGCGAGTTCCGCAGACGGGAGCGCACGAGCGGGGGCACCAGAACGGCGGCCCAGGCAGCGGCGACCAGCAGCAAGATGAGGTTGCTCATGGCAGTCTCCCCATTCTATGACGATTTGATGACGAAGCGGACCGCCAGCGCCCGCAGGCATGCGGGGCCCGCGTGTGGCGCCTGACCTACAGCGCAGCCCTTCGATACGTCCCCTGACGGCCGCCCGACTTCTCCCACAGCGTCAGTTCGCCGATCACCATCTCTCGATCGGCGCTTTTGCACATGTCGTAGACCGTCAGCGCGGCCACCGAGCAGGCGTGCAGGGCCTCCATTTCCACCCCGGTGCGGTCGATGGTGTCGACGTGGCATTCGATCGCGACGAACGTGTCGCCAATCTCGAAATTGACGGTGACCGAACCGATGAGCAGCGGGTGACACAGCGGAATCATGTCGCTCGTGCGTTTCGCGGCTTGGATACCTGCCACGCGCGCCACGGCGAGCACGTCACCCTTCTTTACCTCGCGGTTCGCGATTGCCGCGGTGGTGGACGGCTGCATGAACACCTTGCAGCGCGCCATCGCACGACGGTGGGTCGGCTCCTTGGGCGTCACATCGACCATGCGGGCACGCCCGAGCGGGTCGAGGTGCGAGAACTGTGCGTCGCTCATCTCGTCATCCTCCGATCTGGCTCATCGAGCGGCGCGGCCGCACGAACGCGACCTGGCCGATGCGGTGGCCTGCCCACTTCTGCCCCACCGCGCGGCGCAACAACTGCTCGATGTCATCGTCTGATGCCCCGCCGCGCACGAGTGCTCGCACGTCGAACTCGTCGGTGGCAAAGAGGCACGTGCGGAATTGTCCGTCGGCGGTGAGTCGAACGCGGTCGCAATCACCGCAGAACGGTTTGGTGACCGTCGGAATCACGCCGACGGTGCCGCGGCCGTCGAGGTATCGCCAGCGGTCGGCGGGGGCCGCACCACGCGACGGCATCTGTTCGAGCGGGAACACGGCGTTGATCGTGGCGACGATTTCGTCTTGGCCGACTACCGCGTCACTCATCCAGTGACCCTGGGCATCGAGCGGCATGAACTCGATGAAGCGCACCTCCACGCGGTGCTCGCGGCCGTACTCGGCGAGCGCAACTATCTCATCGTCGTTGACTCCGCGTTGCACGACCGCGTTCACCTTGACCGGTTGCAGACCGACCGCCACGGCCGCTTCGATTCCCTCGAGCACCGAGTCGAGCTCGTCGCGCTTGGTGATCGAGCGGAACTTGTCGCGTTGCAGCGTGTCGAGACTCACGTTGATACGCGACAAGCCTGCGCGGCGCAAGTCGTCGGCCACGAGCGCCAGCGTCGCGCCGTTGGTGGTGAGTGCCACGTCGACGGGCATTCCGGCGCGCGGCGAGTCGGCGCGGGCCGGCACCGTGAGCGACGCAAGTTTCTCGATCAACACCGGCAGGTGGGCGCGCACCGTCGGCTCGCCGCCCGTGAGGCGGATGCCGTCGACTCCGAAACGTTCAACGCAGATTCGCGCGACGCGATGCAGTTCTTCGTAGGTGAGCACCTCGGTGCGCGGCAACCAGGTCATGCCTTCTTCGGGCATGCAATAGGTGCAGCGGAAATTGCAGCGGTCGGTGACCGAGATGCGCAGGTCGCGCACGGTGCGCCCGAATGAATCGACCAGGACGGGCTGCGGCTCGGCGCGCATAGGCAGAGCCTATTCGTGCGCCGAACAAAGGCACTTGGCGCGGGTGTCGCGCGAACCTCACACAGATGTGGCACGGGCGTCGTTTACCTGCACCGACTATCGTGCCGCGGTGCCTTTGTACGTCGTTCGCCACGCCAAAGCAGGGTCGCGCAACGAGTTCGACGGCGACGACATCGATCGTCCGCTCACCAACTCGGGGCGAGAACAGGCGAAGGCTCTCGCGGCGCGACTTGCTGCAGTGTCGCCCACCGTCATCGTGTCGTCGCCGTACCGACGCTGCGTGGAGACCGTCGAGCCACTCGCAGTCGCCGTAGATCTCGAGGTACGACTCGACGAACGTCTGGCGGAGTTCGGCAGCGAGCACGTGCGGGCTGACGCTTCGCTGTTCGACCTCCTGCACTCGCTGCCCGACCGCGCCGTCGTGTGCAGCCACGGCGACGTGATTCCGGCGATCATCGAGTCGCTCGCCGGCGCCGGCATGCGCATTGGCGGCGATGCGCAGTGGGCGAAGGCGAGCGTGTGGGTGCTGGAGCGCGAGAAAAATCGTTTCGTCTCGGCGACGGCGTGGCCGCCACCAGCAGTCGACTGACGCGCGCAATTCGTCGCCGCGCGCGATTACTCGCCGACTTCTGCCGCCACTTCTGCCGCGAGCGACTCCACCATGCCGCGCACTTCAGCCGGCGGGTCGCGCTCGAGGCAGCGGTCGAGAAACTCCTTCGCCGCCGCTGCGTCTCCCCCGTCGCGATAGACGACAATGCCGAGAAAGCACATCGCGTCGGGATACGCCGGCTCGAGTTCGATCGCGCGGCCGAGCGCAGCGATGGTGCTCGCGTACGCCTGCTGTCGCAACGCTTCGTCGAATTGCCGCGCCGACAACATGATGAGCCATGCCCGATACGTGAGCGCCTCGACGTTGTCGGGGTCGGTTTCCAACACGCGCGCGTAGAGGTCGATGGCCGACTTCACGTCGCTCGGCCCGGCGAGCCGTGCCTGAGCAAGCAACGATGCGGTGGAGTCTTCGATGCCTCCGGTCGCGGTCTGCAGCGGCAATCGCTGACCGGATTGTCGCGCGACGAGCACTCCGCCACCGACACCCACCACGATGACGACGGCGAGCGTGACGACGACAGGCTTGCGACGATTGGCGGTCGGCGACGCGGCGTTTGACGTGCTCGCTGACCCGCGGCGGAACGACATCGCGAGCGCCCCGACGAGTGCAACGGCGACGACGACCGGCAGCACCCACACCAAAGCGTCCAGTCCGCTGCCGCGCGGCACGAGCAACACCTGCCCGCCGAAGCGGTCGGCGATGTAGGCAACGATCTCATCGTCGGTCTTGAGTCCGTCTCCGACCTGGCGCGCAACCTCGGCACGAATCGCTTGCGCTGCCGCGGCACGCGACACGTAGACGCTCTCGCCGTCGCACGTCGGGCAAGCGACGCGCTTGGTGATGGTGTCAATGCGGTCTTGCTGGGTGAGCGGCCCGGTCTCGCGCACGGTGCCGAACACCACGAGCGCCACCGTCACCACGAGCAGGAAGGCCCACGCCGAGCGTCGTGCAGTCGCGTTCATCACGCTTGCGCCACGCTCACGGCGCGGTTCCCTCGCGCAACCGCGCCATCTGTGCCTCGAGCACGCCGTCGGTCACCGCGCCCATGATGCGCAGTCGCACGAAACCGTTCGGATCGATGATCCACGTTTCGGGAACTTTCGCGACACCGAACCCCACGGCAATCGCACCGTCGTCGTCACGAAGCTTCGGCCAGTCGCCGCCGTTGGCTGCGAAGAAGTCGCGAATCGCATCGTCGACGTCGTCGTTGACGACGGTGTAGAACTCGGCGGCGTCGGTTCGTGATCGTTCGTCGGCCACGAATCTGACGAGCGAAGGATGCTCGGCGATGCACGGCACGCACGTCGAATTGAAGAAGTTGAGCACGACCCACGAGCCTTTGCGGCGCGCCAGTTCGAATCGTGCGCCGTCAATGGTCGATGTGGCCACCGCTGGCGCAGGTTGGCCGAGCAGCGGCGAGCGCGCACCGACGTCGGTGTCGCCGTCGGAGACGACGAACACCACGACGAGCGCGGCAAACACGAGGCCGGTGGCGAGCGCGGCGATGCGGGCGGTCTTCATGCGCCGATCGCCTCGTCGCGCAGGTCATGGATGCTTGGCGGTTGCTCGCGACGTCGGCGCGTCGGCACGACCGCGAGCAGCGTGCCGAACGCCATCACGAACGTGCCGATCCACAACCAGAGAATGAGCGGCTTCACGAACACCTTGATGCGCGCCTGGCCCGAATCTTGGCGCACGGGCGGCTCGAGCGTGAGGTACACGTCGTGGGTGAGGCTGGTGCGCACCGACGGCGTGCCGACGTTCATGCCGATGCGCGTGAACTTGGTGATCGACGGTGCGTACGCCTTTCCACCGTCGATGCTGACGAGCGCGCGCACCGACTGGCTGCGCGAGTCGCGTTGCTCAACGATGTCGACGAGTTCGAACGTGTGCCCGGCGAATGACGCAACTTGGCCTTCGACGAGGTCGATTTCTTGGCTGCGAGTGAACGAGTTTGATGCGGCGAGCGCGACACAAATGAAGATCACCCCGAGGTGCACCACCATGCCGCCGTTGGCGCGGCCGACGAACCCGCGCAACCGTTGCACGCGCACCGCCCGCCACAGGTGGCGCACCGCGCTGCCGGCTGCGGCACCGCCGAGCCCGAACGCGAGCAACGGGGCGAGGCCCGACGCCCCGACCAACAACGAAATCGCGATGCAGGCCGCACCAAAGACGGCCGGGCCGAGCAGGCGCTGCGACAACGTGTCGCGACCGTCGCGGCGCCACGGCAAGACCGGCGCGACCGCCATGATGAAGAGCATCGTGAGCCCGATGGGCACGGTGAGCCGGTCGAAGAAGGGCTCGCCGACCACGATTTGTCGCTGCTGGATGGCCTCGACGATCAGCGGGAACACGGTGCCCAGCAACACGACGAACGCGAACACTGCGAACAGCACGTTGTTCACGAGATATGCGCCTTCGCGCGAGAACAACGTCTCGACGCGACCGTCGGCGCGCAGCTGGTCGCCGCGCAAGAAGATGAAGACGAGCGACACCACCACGATCGCCGCGAACGCGGCGAGCAACCACGGGCCGATGTCGCTCTCGGAGAACGCGTGCACACTGTTCAGCACGCCCGAACGCGTGAGGAACGTGCCGAGAATCGTGAGGCTGAACGTCGCAATCAAGAGCGACACGTTCCACACGCGCAGAAGTCCGCGACGTTCTTGCACCATCACCGAGTGGATGTAGGCGGTGCCGGTGATCCACGGCAAGAGCGACGCGTTCTCCACCGGGTCCCACGCCCACACACCGCTCCAGCCGAGCACTTCGTAGCTCCACCATCCGCCGAGCGCGATGCCGAAGGTGAGGAAGCCCCACGCCGACACGGTCCAGCGGCGCGTGAGGTGCAGCCAGCCGTCTTCGATCTTGCCGGTGATCAACGCGGCGAGCGCGAACGCGAACGGCACGGTCATGCCGACGTATCCGAGATACAAAATCGGCGGGTGGAACATGACGAGCAGGTGATTCTGCAAGAGCGGATTCGGGCCTGGACCATCCATGACGCCGGGCGGCCCGATGACGAACGGGTTGGCGGGCCCGAACGAGATGAGGAAGAAGAACGCGAGCACGGCGAACATCACCGCGAGCGCCCACGCCACGAGCGGCTCTCCGATGCGACGTCGCATCCACCACGCAGCGGCACCGAGGTAGCCGGCGAGGATCAGTATCCACATGAGAATCGAACCCTCGAGCGCGCTCCACACTGCGGCGAAGTTGTAGAGCGCGGGCGTCGAGCGCGAGCCGACTTTCTGCACGTACTCGAGCGAGAAGTCGCGGGTGATCATCGCCCACTCCATCACTGCGAAGGCTGCGACGGCCATCGCCACGGCAATCACGACGAAGCGCGGCACGAACCGCAGCGTCGAGGCATCGTTGCGGCGCGCGCCGATCGCGGCCGCGAAGAGACCGAAGAACGACGCGAGGAATCCGGCGAGCAGGATCGCGCGGCCGAGGTGCGCGGTGGCGCTTGCTACGAGCATGCCGATGTCTCGGCTTGCGCGATGCGGTCTTTGTTCTCCGCTTCGTATTCGTTGCTGTGCTTCACTTCGATGCGCGTGGCTACGAGCACTCCGTCAACGATGCGACCGTGCGCCACGACGGGGATGCACTCCTGGAAGATGCCGCCCGGCTCGCCCTCGTAGTCGACCGGCAGCGACTTGCCGTTGAACGACATGACGAACGTGGTGATGGCGCCGCGCGATGCGAGGCTGCCTTCGTCGACGCTCCCCTGCACGCGTACGCGGCGCTCGCCGTCGCATCCTTCGCGCACGCCCACCTCATCGACGTTGCAGTAGTAGTCGATCGACGACGTGAGGAACAATGCGACGATCGCGATGCCCGCTGCGACGGCGACGCCCGCGATGACTGCTGGCACGATGCGGCGCTTGTTGCGCGGAGCCTCGGGCGTCGGGCGGGGCGTCAGGTCCACGAGAAGTAGTCCGCGCTCTCTAAATCCACGGCTTTTCCGAGTCAGGCACCTGTGATGCAAGGCGCTTGGCACGCCGAATGGTCGCGACGGCGAGCGCGGCGACCGAGCCGAGCGTCAACAACCAACTGGCCAGGATGAAGCCGATGTCGTCCATCGTCACGCTCCCGCGCCGCTCGTCGACGAAGCCTCGGCGCGGCGCGCGGCGATCGCGGCGTCGAGCCCCGTGGTGATGCGCGCGTCGGCGAGAGCGGCAAGTCGCTGGCGATGCAGCACGAGCCAGACATAGATGAGGCTGAACGCGACGACACCGGAGAACAACGTGAAGAGCATCAGCCCGTCGAGCCGCACATCGCCGTCGGGGTTCAGCACGCTCGCCTCTTGGTGCAGCGAGCGCCACAACACGACCGAGAAGTGCACGAGCGGAATCTCGAGTACCGCGAGCAAGGCAATCACGGCGCTGCGACGCGCGCGGCGCTGCGGGTCGGTGTCGATGTTGCGCACCGCGAGATACCCGACGTAGGTGACGAACAAGAACAGCGTGGTCGTGAGACGCGGATCCCACTGCCAGAAGGTTCCCCAGGTGAGCCGACCCCACAGACTGCCGGTCACGAGCGTCATCGCCATGAAGAGCACGCCGACTTCTGCCGATGCGCCTGCGACGCGGTCGAACCCCAGCGTGCGGTGCCGGCGCGCGAGCGACAAGCCCGAGGTGATTGCCGTGACGACGAAAGCGAGATATGCGACCCAGGCGGTCGGCACGTGCACGTACATGATGCGCACCGATTCGCCTTGCACGGCGTCGGCCGGCGTGAGCCAGAACGCGCTCACGGCGACGAACGCAGTGATCGCGAGCGCTGCGGCGCCGATGAGACGCGTGGCAGTCGTGGCAGTACCCGCGCCTGCGGCGGCCGCGTTCACGACTCGGCCTCCACGAGCGTGCCGAAAGCGGCGGCACCCGCCGACACGAAGACCACCGCGAACACCGTGAGCAGTGCCACCCACGCCCAACCCGCCGAGGCGTCGATGGTCTGGCTGCCGAAGGCGGCTTCGGTCGCCCGCGAGGCACCGATCAGAAGCGGCGCGGCAACGGGCATCGCGAGGAGGGGCAACAGCGAGTCTTTCCCGTTCATGTTCGCCACCGCGGCGCCATAGAGAGTACCCACGCTCGCCAATCCCAGCGACGCCGTCAGCATCGTCGTGACCAACAACACGATGTTCGAGGCGCTGACGGTCGCGCCGTACAACACGATGGCGCCAGAGACGAGCAGCACGGCGAGCGACAGCAATTGCACGAACGCAGCGATGGTCTTGCCGAAGAACACCTGCGCAGGTTCTCCAGACGCGATGAGCAGGCCGTCGAGCGCCGCATCGTCGGTCTCAATCGCGAACGCACGCTGCACCACGAGCAGCGACGAAAACAGCATGGCCAGCCACACCAAACCGGCAGCCGCGCGCAAGATGAGCGGCTCGCTGTCGAGTGCCACGGCAAAGAGCACGAGCACCAGCAGCGCGAACGGCGCCACTCGCACGAGCAGCATTCGCGAACGCCACTCGATCATCAGATCTTTCTTTGCCACCACGAACGCGCGGTTCATCTCGCACCTCCGCCCGGCACATCGGAAGCGACCACGCCACCGGCGAGGGTGATGGTGCGCGGCACAATTGCTGTGTTCGGTGTTGCGGCATTGGCGACTTCGTGCGTGGTGTACACCACCGTTGCTCCAGCGCGTGTCGCGTCGCGCAATATTGCATCGAGCTCGATGCGCGCAGCCGAATCGAGACCAGCATGCGGCTCATCGAGCAACCAGAGCCGTGCGCGACGCACCACCAGCGAGGCGAGCGCGGTGCGGCGCCGCTGACCTGCCGACAACGACACCGCTCGCGTCGAGGCGACTCGCGCGTCGATGCCGAGCCGGGCGAGTGCTTCGTCGACGTCGCTGTCGCTGGCTCCGACGAGTCGCGCTGCGAATTGCACGTTTTCGCGGGCGGTCAAGTCGGCGTACAAACCGTTCTTGTGGCCGAGCAGACCCACATGGCGGCGCATCGCCGACGAGTTCGTGGTGCTGCGGAAGCCGAGATCGACACCGAGCACTCGCATCGTGCCGCGCGCAACCGGCACGAGCCCGGCGCACGCGCGCAAGAGCGTCGACTTTCCCGACCCGTTGGCACCGCGCAGCGCAACGAGTTCGCCTTCGCGCACCTCGAAGCTCGCGCCGGCGAGCGCCGGAAATCCGCCGAGCACGACCACCGTGTCGACGAGGCTCAGCGCGGTGTCGTTCGTTGTCACAGCCTGCACCCGCGCGCGCCCAATCGCATTCAGCCTAGATTGACTTTGTCTCCATGACGATTGGCGAACACGACCATGTCGCAGCAAAGCGCGACCGCATCGACCATTGGAACAAGGTGGCGTCGCGCACGGGCTACGGCCTCTACGCCCTTTCGATCGCCACGTTCTTCGTCGGTTTGTCGGGCAGGCTCACCGGTGTGATGCATTTCGTGAGCGGAGCCGCACTCGTGGTGGGCTCGGTGATTCTCGCGCCGAGCATCGTCATCACCTACGGCATTCGTGCAGCACGCCGCGAAGACGCCGCCGAACAGAGCGCCAAATGAACGCTCGTCTTCCGGCCGCGCAACGCCGCACGCACATCATGCGCGCCGCCCTCGGGATTTTCTCCGAGAAAGGCTTCCACTCCACATCGATGAACGACGTCGCGCTCGCCGTCGGCGTCACCAAACCGGTGCTGTACCAGCACTTCGACTCCAAGCGCGCGCTCTACCTCGCGTTGATCGACGAGTCTGCTGCCGACATGCTCGACGCCATCGGCAAAGCCACGAGTAATGCGCCCGATGGCAAAGCCCAGACGCAAGCCGGCATCGTCGCGTATTTTGAGTGGGTCGCCACGCACCGCGCACAATTCGTGTTTCTGTTCGGCAGCGACGCGCGACGCGACAAAGAGTTCGCCGACGCCGTGCGCGTGGTGGAAAACCGCGTCGCCGACGCCATCGCACCGTTGATCGACGCCGGCCTCGACCCGCAGCACCAACGACGTCTCGCCATGGCACTCGTCGGGATGTCAGAGGGCGTGAGCCGCCACCTCGTCTTGACAGGCGAGGCGTTCGACCCGCGCGTGGTCGGCTCGCAGCTCGCGAACTTTGCGTGGGCTGGGCTGCGCGGTGTCGAGCCGCAATAGTCGCGCCGGCAATCTCTTCAGTCGCGCCGCACCAAACCGCGGTAGCCGCGCACAAAGCCGTGCTGCTCCAAGAGCGCCACGATTGCCGCGACGTTCGGCGACTTGTCGTCGTGCGCTGCGCCGTTGATCTTGCGCACCTCGACGCTCGCTGTGCGACCGTCTTTCACGAGACCACCGAGCGCCTCAGCGAGCACGCCGAAGATTCCCGCGTCGAGGGTGCGCTCGAAGGTGACGAGGTGGTGGCTGCGCACGTCGAACCATCCGAGCGCGTGGCCGTCGACGAGAAATACGACTGCCCCAGCCGAGCGCACCGGGCGACCGTCGGTGGTTGGCCACTCGAGCGTGGCGCCGTAGGGCTGCGCCGGATCGGTGGCGGCCAGCACCACCACGCTGCGCGTCGCTTCAGCGCCGGCAGAAAGCGGCGGCTCTTTGCACGCGCGCAGACGATCGATGGCGCCGGGCACCGCGAACTGAGCGGCACCGAGACCGTCGACGAAGTATCCGCGGCGCACGGTGCCGCGTTCTTCGAGCGCCTTCAGCACGCCGTACACGCCGGCGAATCCCCCGCGCACGCCCTCGGCGAGCACTGCCTCGCGGGTGAGCACGCCGTGGCGCTCGAGCAACTGCAGTGCGAGCGCGTGCACGGCTTGTGTCGGCGTGCTCGGCGACTCGACGAGTTGGGAGACCAGACTCCAGCGGCCCTGTGCGGCGGGCGGGCCGACGCGCGACGCAGATGCGGCACCGCGCGAGTGTCGCGGTCGCACGAGACGAGCCGCCGCACGACGCGCACTCGGTGCCGGTGTCGATCGCGCGCTCTTGCCGCTTCGCGCACCGTGCAAGACGGCGCGCAGCGCGGTGAGCGAGTCGTTGGTTACTTCGCCCGCCCACACGAGATCCCACAGCGCAGCGAGCAACTCTGAGTCGGTGGCGCCGCGCACGCTGGCGCGCAGCTGCCCCCAGAACGAAGCACCGCGACTCGCGAGCGCCTCCCGCACTTGGTCGTGCACGCCGCCCTGCGGTGCGTCGGTGGTCTCGAGTGCGGGAACCAGCGTGGCGAGTTGATCAGCGAAGAACAGCCGGATGCGTCCGTCGTTGCCGCCGAGTGCCCCCGCACCCACCCACACGACTTCACCGCTGGTGCACAAGTCGTCGAGCATCGCCGCGCGATAGCCGCGCACACGCAGCGGCAGCACGTCGGTCTCGAGGGTCGATGCCACCACTGCCGCACCCGACAGTGCAGTCACTGCCTCCACGAGCGCCTCGGTGCCGTGCGTCGGTGCGTCGACGCCGTGCCACGAAGCAAGGAACCTGGCGAACGTCTGCTGGTCGACCGGCTCTACTTCTTTGCGCAACTTGGCGAGCGAGCGGCGACGCACGAGGCGCAGCACTTCGACGTCGCACCACTCGCGCTCGGTGCCAAACGGGCGGAACTCGCCGCGCACGAGCCGGTTCGCTGCCTCGAGTTGTGCGAGCGCGACTGCCGCGCGTTCGCTCGCGATGCCGTACCGCGCGGCAACATCACGCGTGACGAACGGTGCGTGCGTACGCGCATAGCGGGCGACGAGTTCGTTGAGCGGAGCATCGACCGGCTCAGTGAACGCAGCGGGCAAGCCGAGGGGCAGCGCGCAACCGAGCGCGTCGCGATAGCGCGCTGCATCTTCGGCAGCAACGAACCGCTGCTCCCCCGCCACCACGAGTTCGATCGCGCGCCGTTGCGCGACGAGGTCGGCGACGAGCAGTGACGCATCGCCCTCGACACGCAACGACAACTCGTCGAGCGTGAGGTCGCCGACTCTGCGCAGCACGTCGTGCACCTCGTCGGAGTTGCGCGCGCGGCGACCGTCGGCGATGTGCTGCAGTTCGAGCTCGACGTCGGCGATCACCTCGGCGTCGAGCAGCTCGCGCAGTTCTTCCGAGCCGAGCAAGTCGTCGAGCAGGTCGCGGTCGAGCGCCAGCGCGGCGGCACGACGCTCGGCGAGCGGCGCGTCGCCTTCGTACATGTACGCCGCAATCCAGTTGAAGAGCAGGCTCTGGGCGAACGGCGAAGCCTTTGGCGTGTCGACGGTGACGAGCCGGATGGTCCGCGAACGCAGCCGCGTCAGCACGTCGCGTAGAGCCGGCACGTCGAACACGTCTTGCAGGCACTCGCGACTGGTCTCGAGCAGCATCGGAAACGACGGATACTTCGCCGCGACCGCGAGCAGGTCGGCAGCACGCTGGCGCTGTTGCCACAACGGTGTGCGCTGGTCGGGTCGGCGACGCGGCAGCAACAGAGCACGCGCCGCGCACTCGCGGAAGCGCGCCGCAAAAAGCGCCGTCTGCGGCACGGCGGCAACGAGCACCTCGGTGATCTCGTCGGGGTCGATGAGCAACTCCTCGACTGGCACGCGGTCGATGGCCTCGGGCAGGCGCAGCACGATGCCGTCGTCGCCGTACATCGTCTCGACGGGGATGCCGAGGCGCTCCATCAGACGGTTCTCGAGTGCGATCGCCCACGGCGCGTGCACCGGCGTGCCGAACGGCGAATGGATGCAGATACGCCAGTCGCCGATCTCGTCACGGAACCGTTCGATCACGATGGTGCGGTCGTCGGGCAGCGTGCCCGTGGCCTCCACTTGCTCCGACACGTACGCAAGCAGGTTGCGCGCCGCGAGCGGGTCGAGGCAGTGCTGCGTCTGCAGCGTCGCTTCGGCGGCCGCCGGCGACTCCACTTGTTGTTCGCGGATGGTGCGCAAGAACTCCCCGACTGCGCGGCCCAACTCGAGCGGCCGCCCGAGACGATCGCCGTGCCAATACGGCATCTTGCCCGGCTCGCCCGGAGCCGGGTTCACGATCACGCGGTCAAACGACACGTCTTCGATGCGCCACGTCGACGCACCGAGAATGAATGTCTCCCCCGGCCTCGTTTCGTAGACCATTTCTTCGTCGAGTTCGCCAACCCGCGTGCCGTCGGGAAGGAACACGCCAAAGAGCCCGCGGTCGGGAATCGTGCCACCGTTGGTGACCGCGAGTCGTTGCGCACCGTCGCGGGCGCGCAGCGTGTCGGCGATGCGATCCCACACGATGCGCGGCTTCAAGTCGCGGAACTCTTCGCTCGGGTAGCGACCGGCCAAGAGGTCGAGCACGTTGTTGCGCACCTCGTCGGAAAGTTCGGCGAAGTTCGCACAGCGTCGCACCATCGCGGTGAGCGCGGCGACGCTCGTGTCGGGATGCATCGCCACGTGCGCCACGATGTGCTGGGCGAGCACGTCGAGCGGGTTGCGCAGATAGCGCGTCGACTCGATGTCAGCATCGAGCATGCGCCGCGCGACGACGGCGACTTCGAGCAAGTCATGTCGGTGCTTGGGGAACACCTTGCCGCGGCTCGGCGACCCCACTGCGTGTCCGGCGCGGCCGATGCGCTGCAGTCCGCGGCTCACTGCACCGGGCGACTCCACTTGAATGACGAGGTCGACGGCGCCCATGTCGATGCCGAGTTCGAGGCTGCTCGTGGCGACGATGGCGCGCAGTTGCCCGCGCTTCAGTTGGTCTTCGATCACGATGCGCTGCTCGCGCGCGAGCGACCCGTGGTGCGCCTTCACGAAGTCGCCAGCGGCATCGCCGCCGGCGAGCCCGAGGTCGGCGGCAAGTTCGTTGAGTTGCGCGGCCAGCCGCTCAGCACCGCGCCGGGCGTTGCAGAAGATGATGGTGCTGCGATGCTGTTGCACCAATTCGAGGATGCGCGGGGTGATGCTCGGCCAGATGCTCGTGCGCCGCTCGACTGCGGCCGCCGTCGCAGGACCACTGCGCAACTCGTGGGTGACCTTGCCGATCTCGCCCATGTCTTCGACCGGCACCACCACTTCGACCTCGAGTGTCTTGCGCGCACCCGCGTCGACGATCGAGACCGGTCGCGGCGCGCCGTCGACGTACCCGCCGAGAAACCGCGCGACTTCTTCAAGCGGGCGCTGCGTAGCCGACAGACCGATGCGCTGCGGAGGCCGCAGCGTGAGTTCTTCCAACCGTTCGAGCGACAGAGCGAGGTGCGCGCCGCGCTTGGTGGCGGCGATGGCGTGGATTTCGTCGATGATCACCGTGTCGACGTTGGCGAGCGTCGAGCGCGCCGACGACGTGAGCATGAGATACAAACTCTCCGGCGTCGTGATGAGAATGTCGGGCGGATTGCGCAGCATGCGCTGCCGGTCGCGCGCGCTCGTGTCGCCGGTGCGCATCGCGACGAGCGGCTCGCGGAAGTCAGCCCCAATGCGCTCGGCGGCGTGACGAATTCCGACGATCGGAGCGCGAAGGTTCTTCTCCACGTCGAATGCAAGCGCCCGCAGCGGCGATATGTAGAGCACGCGAGTCGTCGACGCTTCGTTGGAGTCGCGCGTGACGAGCCGGTCGATGGCCACGAGGAACGCCGCGAGCGTCTTGCCGCTGCCCGTCGGCGCAGAAATGAGCGTGTGCTCGCCGGCGAAGATCTTGTCGAAGCCGTGCGCTTGTGCCGCGGTGGGTGCGGGAAACGACGCCGTGAACCACGCGCGAACGGCCTGTGAAAATCGCTCTATTACTTCGATCTTGGCCACTGCCGAAGAGTACCTACTGCGTGTGCCGATGGATACGCTGAGCGCCATGCCTGCGCCCGGTGAGCACCATCCGGCGTTCGAGGAATACTGCGAGTGCATCTACGAGATGCGTGAAGACAACGCGAACATCATCCAGGCCCGCCTCGCCGATCGCCTCGACGTGTCGCGCGCGTCGGTGTCGGAGATGGTGAAGAGAATGGAGACCGCCGGCCTCGTCAGCATGGACTCCAGCCGCTTGCAACTCACTGCCGAGGGCGAGACCCTCGCGGCGCGCGTCGTGCGCCGCCACCGGCTCGCCGAACGATTCCTCACCGACGTGCTCGGGCTCTCGTGGTCGAGCGCGCACCACGAGGCCTGCAAGTGGGAGCACGTGATCACCGACGAGGTCGAGGCAGGTCTCGCCAGGCTGCTCGGCAATCCGTCGACGTGCCCGCACGGCAATCCGATTCCCGGCGCCGCCCCGAGCAACACGGCGGTCGTGGCGCTCGACGACGTGCCCGTCGGCTCGCGATTCACGCTCGTTCGCATTCCGGAAGACGTCGAAGAAAAAGACGGCGAACTCGCCTCGCTCGAAGCGCACCAGATCGTGCCCGGCCGTTCGTGCACGTTGAAAAGCCGGCGCGATGGTGCAGCCAGCCTGGTCGTGCACGATGCCACCGATCGCGACGTCACGCTTACCGCATTCGCGAGCGCGCGTTTGCTCGTCACGCTCTGAGCCGCGATGCGACAGGTTCGTCGTCTGCGTCGCGGAGCCGCGCCACGATCGCTGGCCGCCATATCGCTCGCACTCGCCGCGTGCATGCTCGTGTCGGGTTGCGCGACAGAAGTGATCGAGTCGAAACTCACCACCACGACGGCGCAGGGCGCGACACCCACCACCATCGCGTCGCTCGCCGGCGAAGACCTGCCCACACTCGTCGAAGTGATGCGCAACGAGACCGAGGCGCTGAGTCGTGCGTTGTTCGCCGACGACAAGGCAGCTGCGCGTGCGAGCCTCGCGCGCATCGACGAAGCATGGTCGTTCGCCGAGCCGATCATCGTCGCACGTTTCGGCGAGCTCGCCGACCAGCTCACTTACGACTTGCGCCGCGTGGTGGAATTGGCGCGCAGTGCAGTCACGCGCAATCGGCCAGCCGATGCCAACAAAGCGGTCGCGTTCTTGCGCCTCGCAGTCGCGTCGCTCGAAGCCGCCCAGTAATCAGTCGCGCAATTAGCGACTAGTCAGTCGCGCAACTCGCGCGGCAGTTCGCGCGAGTGCACGACGGTCAAGCGTTGCGTCGAGCGCGTGAGTGCCACGTACACGCCGCGCGGCCCCACATCGGGCGACTCGTACATCGCCGTCGGCTCTACGACGATCACACCGTCCATCTCGAGACCCTTCACCACCGACACCGGCACGATCGTGAGCTGTGCCTCGAGCGCCTTCTCACCCGCGCGGCCGAATGCGAGGCCTGCTGCGGTGAGCGCTGCGGCGACGTTGTCGACCATGTCGTCGGGGCACACCACCGCCACGCGGCCGTCGGCGATCGACTTCGTGAGCTCGGCCGCCTCGCTCGCGACCGTCGCCGCCACTCGCTCGGATGTGGTCGCCACGATGCGCGGCTCGCTCTCGCCTTCGCGCACGGCGGTGGGCGGCGTCTGCCCAGGCGCAGCGGTGGCGAGCAGGCGACCGGCGAACTCCATGATCTGGCGCGGAATGCGGTAGCCGACCGACAACTCGGCCACGCGCGCATCGCGATTCTTGGGCAGCAGGTCGAGCACGTCGCGCCAGTCGCCGGGCGCGAACGGCCCGGTGGCTTGCGCGATGTCGCCGACCACCGTCATCGCACCGTTCAGCGAGCGGCGCGACACCATCTGCAACTGCATCGGCGTGAGGTCTTGCACTTCGTCGACGATGATGTGGCCGTACTGCTCCGGTTCATCGTCCTCGTCGACCACGCCGCCTTTGCGCGGCTTGGGCCCGAGCAGGTGGCGCGCGGTGTCGAGCAGCGCCACGTCGGCGTCGCTGAACACCGCGGCGCTCAACGACTCGGCGCGCGGACGATACAGCGACTCGATTTCTTCGTCGGTGAGGATGCCCTCGCCGGCTTTTCGCAAGAGTGCTTTTGATCCGAAGAAGTCGTGCAGCAACTCGTCGGGTGCCAACGACGGCCAGATGGCAAACATCAAGCGGCGGAAGTCACTGAACTCGCGCAACTTCGCGCGCGCCTCGCCGAGCGAGAAGTCTTCTTTCTTCGACTCGTTGGCGAGCAGCATGGCGACGATCTCGCCCTCCACCGTGCGGCACAACTCGTTGTGTCGCGGCGCACGCTTGCGCGCCTCGCGCACCACACGCGACACACTCTTGGGTTGCAGTCGCAGCACGCTGCCGCCGTAGGGCATCTCGAAGGTCTCGGTAATCGAGCGCTGCCGCTGAGCAATCGCGCGCTCGAGCACCTCGACCATGCGCAGGTCGCCCTTCACGCGCTTGGCGAGCGGTGAGTCGATGGCACCGAATCGCACGCCGGGCACGAGGTCGGCCAGCACCACCTCGCGCACGCCCGACTCACCGAGCGACGGCAGCACGCGCTCGATGTAGCGCAAGAACACACGGTTGGGTCCGACGACGAGCACGCCCTGGTCGGCGAGCGGGAACCGATGCGTATATAAGAGGTATGCCGCGCGGTGCAGCGCGACGACGGTCTTGCCGGTGCCCGGTCCGCCCTGCACGACGAGCACGCCCTTGTTCGGGGCGCGGATGATGACGTCTTGCTCAGCCTGGATGGTGGCGACGATGTCGCCGAGTTGTCCGCTGCGGCCCTTGCGCAACGTCGCCAAGAGCGTGCTCTGGCCGCCAAGTTGCGGAGCGTTGCTCAGACCGTCGTCGGGCCCGATGCCGAGGTGGCCCTGGCCGAAGAGTTCGTCTTCGATGGCGGTCAGCCTGCGGCCGTCAACCATGAAGTGCCGGCGGCGTGCCAGCCCCATCGGCTCGCGACCCGTCGCGCGATAGAACGCCTCGGCAATCGGCGCGCGCCAGTCGACGACCAGCTGGTTGTTGTCGCCGTCGTGCACCGCGAGACGCCCGATGTGGAAGGCCTCCGGCTCGCCGCCCGCGTCGGCAGCCTGGTCGATGCGCCCGAACACCAGCGCCCCGTCGCCGATGTCGATGTCGTTGAGCATCTGCACCAACTTCTCGTCGAAATAGTTGCGCTCGACCCGCTCTTGGGCGGTGCCGCCCACTTGGCCGACCGTCATCTTGCGCATGCGCAGGGCTTGCTCGCGCATGGCGACGAGGCTCTCGTAGGCGCGGTCGATGTGCGCTTGTTCGGTGGGGATATCGGGGTGGTCGAACATGTTTTGGGGGTTTAGGAATGCTACCGAGCGGAAATTTACGCACGACTTCGCATCTCTGTGCACACACCTGCCAGAGTCCGCTGTCGGGTTCCAAGTCGGTACCGCAGCGGGCCGAATATCCGTTGCACTACCAGCGGCGCCATGTCGGCGCCGTCACACAGACAAGGAGCCCACATGTCCCGTCATCCCCTGCGCAGCGCTGCCGCATCGCTGGCGTGCGCCGTGCTCGCCACCTCCGTGCTCGCCGCGTGCGGATCATCGACGCCGCTGCAATTCGGCGCCGACGGTTCGGGGCAACTCGACCCGGAGACTGCCCAAAAGGTCTACGACATCACCGCCGAAGCGATCAAAGAACGCACCGATGACATCAACGCTGGAATCGCCAGCGGCGAGATAGCGCTCGCCGACGACGGCTCCGTCGCAGAATCGATCGCAACGGTGCAGTCGTCGTTCGACACGCTGCTGTCGGGGTGGACCTCGTGCTTCCATCGCCCGGCGCGCTGCGACGTGGAGTCGCTCACTGCCCCCGAGTCGCCCGAGCGCACGCGGCTGCGCGAGTCGCTCGCCTACTACACCACCGAGCAGATTCGCACTCGCCCCGACGAGGGCCGTCTCGAATGGGGAATCGAGTCAATCAATATGTCCAACGAAGATCGCGCACGCATCACCACCTGCGAATACGACACGCGCGTCTATTTCGACTCGAGCATGGCCGACACCGAGCTCGGTGACATCATCTTTGACACCACCATCTGGACCCGCCGCGTGGAGTGGACGATGGCGTACGTCGACGACGAGTGGCGTCTCTTCTCGCGCCGCATCGATCGCCGCTCGCCGGTCGCCCGCTTCTGCCAGCCATGACGAACGACGCTGAGCGACGCGCCGTCGGAGCGCGGGAGATCATCGGCCGCATCTTCGTCGCACTCGCCATGCTCGTCGCGATCGTGGCACCGCACGCGAGTCGCGCGCGAGCGACCGAAGCCGGCGTCGACGGCGAGCACATCTATGCCGGAGTTTCGTACGACGCGCACAACACCTTCGAGCGCTGCAACTGGGTGTTGCCCGAGACCACTTACCGACTCGGCGTGCGCGCCGGGCTCACCACGCGCACGTGGAACGGCATGGACTGGACGCTCTACGACTGCCAGCGCGACGGCGAGTCGTGGCTCGTGTGGCTTCCCGATGTCTCCATCGACCGTGTCGCCGAGTCGGCGCGCGACGCGGTGCGCGGGTTGATTCCGCGTCTGGGCGAGAACTTCTCGCCGTCGCCCGAGCGCGGCCTCGTGAAGACCACGACGTGGTTCTGGGTGAATCCGTTGATGTGGATTCCGTTCTCGGTCACCGCATACATTCCGACGCCCGCCGGCCCGATCGCCGTCACGACGACGGCCACGCCCGAGACGCTCGAGTTCTACCCGGGCGACGGTCACGGCGACACGGTGGAATGCGACGGCCCTGGCCTGCCGTGGTCACGGCTCATCCCGTCGTTCCACGAGCCGGACTGCAGCTATGAATACCCAGTGCCCTCCACCGCGCAGCCCGGCGGAGTGTTCCAGTCGCGCCTCACCGTGGTGTGGAAGGTCACCTTCCGATCGAGCCACGGCGTGTCGGGGCGACTGCCCGATGTGCGAATCGGCGATACGCACGCGTTGCGCATCCGCGAACTGCACGCCGTTGCGCGCCAATGAGCCGGCAGAGCGATGTGCCCTCACCGCAAGACTCCGAAAATATCCGCCACTCCACTCGCTATTGCGACGGTTCATCGGTAGTGTGATACATCGACGCACAGTTCCGTGCGTCATGACAAGCAAAGAAATGAGTAATCATGCCAACCGGTATCGTCAAGTTCTTCAATGACGAGAAGGGCTTCGGATTCATCACTCGCGAAGGCGAAGCGGATGTGTTCGTGCACTTCTCCAACATCGAAGGCACCGGGCGCCGCACACTCGTCGCGGGCCAGCAGGTCGAGTTCGAACTCGGCCAGGGCCGCAAGGGTGTCGAAGCGCACAAAGTCAAAGTCATCTAGCTGATCCGTCGCGGGGAACTTCCCCGCTTCTCGACTTCGTATGAGATGAGGTGAGTCGCTCGTGCCCATGAACTTGGCGCGTGACCAGATCATCGTCGAACGCCGCTATCTCGCTGTGTTCGCGACGGTGAAAGACGAGTCGCTCTCCGCTCTCGCAATCGCGCTGCCCGAGGCGTTACGCGACCCGTTCGCGCGCGCAGTCGGCCTGCGGCGCGGCGCTTACGACGATGCATCGACTCTCGGCCCGGCAATCCGCAGCGGGATGGTCGCGCGCAAGTCGGTGATCGATGCCGGCGTGCTGCTCAGCGAGCCGTGCACCGGATACTTCGTCGACACTCTCGGCGATGCGAGCGACGACCCGTCGTACGACGACCTGCAGGCGCTCATCCCGTCGGCCATCGAGAAGTTCGGCATCGATGCCGTACGACTGATGGCCGTGCAGTACTCGGTGGCGCTCGGCGGTTTCCGACGTCTCGTCAGCGAAGACGAGCGATTTGCGATTCCGGCCGCGGCTGGTACGAGTGCCTCGACGCCACGTGCGTCAGCCGCCGACCAAGAGGCCAAGCGGGCTGCCCGACGCGCGCGCCGTCAAGACAAACGCTAAATCGCGTCTCGACGCGCCGCACCGGCCTCGACGCTAAATCGCGTCTCGGCCCTCTTCCCCGGTGCGGATGCGCACGACGCGCGAGACGTCGCTGATCCACACTTTGCCGTCGCCGATCTTGCCGGTGCCGGCGCTCTTCACGAGCACGGCGACGACGCTGTCGGCGACCGCGTCGTCGACGACCATCTCGAGTCGCACCTTCGGGATGAGATCCACCTTGTACTCCGCGCCTCGGTAGGTCTCCACATGGCCGCCCTGGCGACCGAAGCCGCGAGCCTCCGTCACGGTGATTCCGGTGACATTGGCTGCTTTCAGGGCGTCCTTTACCTCGTCCAACTTGAACGGCTTGATGATTGCGGTGATGAGTTTCATGTTGATGCTCCTGTCGTTATTAGTCGTGGTAGGCGGATTCGGAATGCAGTGCCAGGTCGAGACCGGTCAGTTCGGCTTGCTCTTCCGCGCGCACGCCGATGGTGGCGTCAAGCACCTTCATGATCACGAAGGTGAGGATAAACGACCAGACGATCGCTGCTCCATTGGCGATGGCCTGCTCGATCAACAGCGTCGTGTCGCCGCCGTAGAAGATTCCAGCCGCGAACTCGGCTCCGAAGAACTCGGGGTTCGAGAAGAAGCCGATCAGCAACGAGCCGACCAGGCCGCCCACGAAGTGCACGCCAACTACGTCAAGTGCGTCGTCGTAGCGCAGCTTGATCTTCAAGCGCACCGCGTAGCAACTGATCACGCCGGCGATAAGACCAATGATCACCGGGGCGATGCCTGACACGTAGCCAGCGGCGGGCGTGATGGCAACGAGACCGGTGACAATGCCCGATGCGGCGCCGAGGTTGGTCGGCCGACCATCGCGCAACCACTCGGTGAGTACCCACGCGAGACCGGCAGCGGCACCAGCGAGGAATGTGTTCATGAACGCTTGCGCGGCTTGACCGTTGGCGTTCAACGCCGAGCCAGCGTTGAAGCCGAACCAACCGAACCACAGAATGCCCGTTCCGATCATGACGAGCGGCATCGAGTGTGGCGGAGCCGGGTCGACGCGGCGTCGACCGAGAACCATTACGGCCGCCAACGCTGCGATGCCGGCGTTGACGTGAATCGCTGTGCCTCCTGCGAAGTCGAGCGAACCGCGCTGGCCGAGCCAGCCTCCGTACACCCATTTGAACACCGGTACGTAAACGATGAAGAGCCACAGCGGCACGAACACCGCCCAGGCGGTGAACTTCATTCGTCCGGCGACGGCGCCCGAGATGAGTGCCGGCGTGATCGCCGCGAACATTCCGAGGAACGCGATCGTCGCGAGCGTTCCGCCGTCACCAGCTTCGGTGATGTCGCCGAGGATAAACGAGTCGAATCCGCCGATGAAGTCGTTTTCGAACGGCACTTGGGCCAGCGAGTAGCCGAGTACCATCCACAGCACTGGCACTGCCAACACGCAATAGAAGTTCATCATCAGCATGTTCAGCACGTTTCGGCGCCGGTCCATGCCTCCGTAAAAGAACGCCAGTCCTGGCGTCATGAAGAGCACGAGCGCTGACGAGATCAGCACCCATGCGAGGCCTGCAGGTTCCATCGTTTACTCCTTGGTCACACTGTGATTGTCTGGTGCGCGGAGACGACGTTGGCTTCGCTGGGAGAACCATAGAAGACCAAGGTTTCTCGCCTGTGAGGTGAATGTTTCCGCAGTATTTTCTTTGGTTGCCCTAACATTTCGTCAAGACGACAACGACGTCGTCGACCAACGCGAATGACCACACACGATCCCTCACACGACAAGTCGCTCGCATCGATTGAGTACCGCATGCGCGAGGCCGGGCGCTGGCTGAAACTCGAAGATGGAGTCATCGAGACGCTCATCGCGCCGCGCCGTGTGCTCGAGGTGTCGATCCCCATTCGGCGCGACGACGGTACCCGCGCACGATTCACCGGTTGGCGCGTGCAGCACAACATCACCCGCGGCCCGGCCAAGGGCGGCATTCGCTACCACCCCTCGGTGAACCGCGACGAGACCGTGTCGCTCGCCGTTGCGATGTCGTTGAAGACCGCGCTCATGAACCTGCCGCTCGGCGGGGCGAAGGGCGGCGTCGCCGTCGACCCGAAGCAACTGAGCGAGCGCGAGCTCGAACGCGTCACCCGACGGTACGTGTCGGAAATCTTCGCATTTCTCGGACCTGACAAGGATGTACCCGCTCCCGACGTGGGCACCAATGCCCAGGTGATGGCATGGGTGATGGACCAGTACTCCATTGGCATCGGTCACGCCGTTCCGGGAGTCGTCACCGGCAAGCCGCTCGCGCTCGGCGGGTCGCTCGGTCGCGACTCGGCGACGGGTCGTGGCGTGGTCGAGGCAGCGTCACTCGTGTGCCAAGCCAACGGCACTTCGCTCGAGGGCAAGCGCATCGTCATCCAAGGATTCGGCAACGTCGGAATGTGGGCGGCGCGCCTCGCCGCCGGCTGGGGCGCAAAGATCGTCGGCGTCTCCGACGTGGGCGGCGTGATCGCCAGCGAGAAGGGCCTCGACGTGCAGGCACTCGTACGTGCGACCCACGGCGGCTCGACGAGTGTGGTCGACTCCGGCGTCGGCGAGGTGATCGCGCGCGGAGTGCAGAGTTCGGCGAGCGTGTTTGGGCTGCCCTCCGACATCGCCATGCCGTGCGCGCTCGGCGGTGCGATCGACAAAGACGAAGCCGCCGTGCTCACCGCCAAGTACGTCATCGAAGGCGCCAACGGGCCGCTCACCCCCGCCGCCGACGAAGTGCTCAACGATCGCGGCGTCATCGTGGTGCCCGACATCTACGCCAACGCAGGTGGGGTCACGTGCTCGTACCTCGAGCAATGCCAGAACTATGCGCACTTGCAGTGGGACGAAGACGAAGTGAACGCGTCGGTGGTCAACACCATGCGCGCAGTCTTCAAGCGGCTGCACACGTTCTCGAAAGACAACGGGCTTACCTACCGCACGGCCGCGTCGGTGCTGGGCGTGAAGGCGCTCGCCGACGCGCACCAATTGCGCGGCCTGCATCCGTGACAAGCGCTTTCGCAGGGGTGCGCGCGGGGACGCAGAACTAGGCTCGCTGCATGGCAAATTCGAAGACCAAGGCGTATCTCGACGACCGCAAGCACGTGTTTCACTCATGGTCGGCGCAAGGGTTGATCGACCCCGTCGACGTCGTGCGCGCTGAGGGTTCGCGTTTCTGGAACTCCGACGGCAAAGAATTCCTCGACTTCTCCAGCCAGCTGGTCAATGTGAACATCGGCCACCAGCACCCCAAACTCGTCAAGGCAATTCAGGAGTACGCGGGCAAGATGTGCACCATCGCGCCGTTCCACGCCAACGACATGCGTTCTGAGGCCGCGCGGCTGATTGCTGAGGTCGCGCCGGGCGATTTGAACATGGTGTTCTTCACCAACGGCGGCGCCGAAGCGGCGGAGAATGCCGTGCGCCTTGCCAAGTTGCACACCGGCCGTCACAAGGTGCTCACGATGTATCGCTCGTACCACGGCGCGACTTCTGGCGCGATCGCCCTCACCGGCGACCCGCGCCGCTGGCCCAACGAGACCGGCGCGTCTGGCGCAGTGAAATTCTGGGGCCCGTACCCCTACCGCTCGGCGTTCCACTCGACGAACGAAAAGGAAGAGTGCGAGCGCGCGCTGCAACATCTCGAAGACGTGCTGATGGTCGAGGGCCCGCACACCGTGGCGATGATCGGACTCGAGACCGTGATCGGCACCAACGGCATCCTCGTGCCGCCCGACGGATACCTCCAGGGCGTGCGTGACCTGTGCACCAAGTACGGCATCGTGATGATGTGCGACGAAGTGATGGCCGGCTTCGGCCGCTGCGGTGAATGGTTCGCCGTCAACAAGTGGCACGTGACGCCCGACCTCATCTGTTTCGCCAAAGGCGTCAACTCGGGTTACGTGCCGCTCGGCGGCGTGGTGATCAGCCAGAAGATCGCCGACACGTTCAAAGAGCGCGTGTATCCCGGCGGTCTCACCTACATGGGCCACCCGCTCGCCTGCGCTGCCGCAGTCGCATCGATCAACATCTTCAAGGAAGAAAAGGTGCTCGAGCACGTGCGCCGCATGGCCGAGCACGTGATCGCGCCCGAACTCGACCGCATCAAAGACAAGCACCCGTCGGTCGGCGACGTACGCGGAGTCGGCATGTTCTGGGCGATCGAACTGGTGCGCAACCGCGACACCCGCCAGCCGTACGTGCCGTTCAATGCGTCCGGCGCCGACGCCAAGCCGATGGCCGAGATTGCCGCCGCGTGCAAGGAAAAGGGGTTGTGGCCGTTCACGCACTTCAACCGCGTGCACGTGGTGCCGCCGTGCACGACGAGCGAGGCCGACTTGCGCACCGGTCTTGCGATCATCGACGATGCACTGAGCATCGCCGACAAGTACTACGTCGGCTGAGCCGCCCCTATTTGGAAATCTCCACGGTGTCGTAGAGACCACTGCTACTCACTTTTATCCGAACACCGTTCGAGGTCACCGAGTCACCGACGTTGAGAATCGCGTCGTACTGAGGTGGCGCAGAGCACGTCGAGAGACTCTGCAGTGCGCGCCCAGTCGGCGCTACGAGCGCCTGAAAGCCCTCGCCATGGCCAAGCGTAAGGTCAGCCGTATAAACGATGACGCCGTTGCGAGCACGCCAGACGGCAGACGATGTGCCGCTCCCCTCGCAGTCGAATCGCGAGTTCGCCCTCCGTGACTCAACGACGAGCAGTTTTGAATCGGAAAGAGGCATGAAAATCGCTTTCACGCCTGGCTTTCTTTCGTCAATTGGCACGAGGGTGACTCGCGCTTCCGTGAGGTCAGACGACGGGAGACAAAAGACCTGTGCGTCGTCCAACCATCCCATGACGAATCGCAGCCACGCGCTGAGCGTGCGGCTCGGTCCGTCTTGATTGGCCATCATGTCGAATCCCGAGAATGGTCCGCCTGGAATCTCCAATTGTTTGCCAATCCACCACTGAGAGTTCTGGTCGTAAAGGTCTGGAAGCGGAAACATGTGACCGGTCTCGTGAGCCCAATACGACCAATAGTTCTTGTATGGTCTGTCGAAATAGGCACCGGCAATCATGTAATTGAATACTCGAGCTTCTGCGGTGAGGTAGCCCCCTGCTGAGCCGAACTCGCTGTGTTTGAAACCCTGCACGCCTTCTGCCATGAACGTCTGCCCTGCCGGCAGCACGAACACGGCGGCACGTACACCCGAGAAATCGAATACCGGATCGGCTGCCGCAAAGGCTGCGTTTGCTAGGTCGTTGTTGTCACTGCGAGATCGACTCATCGCATAACGATTGGTATTCCCGGACACTCTTACCCAGCCGCTGTGCACACGCCACTCGATTTTTACCCGACCCTCCGAGACCATGTCGTACCAATCCGTCACGAGGCGCATCTGTTCCCTGACTCGTGATTCGACACCAGCATCGCCTTGTGCGTCAGCAAAGTCGATCGGAATCAGGCCGAATGTGAACGTACCTCGCGACTCGAAGTTGTTTTCTATGACTGGGAAGCCCGCCAAGAGTTGACCGTACACCCGACGCTGCGTGCTTTGGTCGCGAAGTCGACAGCGCCCAGCCGACAATCCAAGAACCGTCGGTGGTCGATAGGGCTCAACCGTCGTAGAAGTAGTCGAAGAAGTAGATGTCGTCGACGTCGAGCCAGGGGACGAGCCAGACTCCGACCGTTGGCTGCTCACCCTCTTCCAACGGAGTGTTTTGCCAGACTGCACACAAACAAATTTGACGCCAGCAACAGTTCTCGTCTGCGCTGCCCTGGCGCATCGACCGCCGACGATCGAAGTAGTCGGTGGCTCACTTACGGCAGGAACCACCGAGGCAATGATCGCCGCCAGCGACATAGCTGACTGGCAAACGATGCACACGGCAACTCCTTCCGCGGGAACTTTACAACAGATCTGGAAACTTCATGATCGTTGACAAAGTCAGCGAGTCGCCGGAAACACGAAGGGTGCGGGCCGCTTTCGCGACCCGCACCCTCGTGTCGATTCATGCGGCAACAAGTGCCGCAGGAAGCGTCGTGATTAGTTGCCGCCCTCGTTGAGCGTGACTTCGATCGGCGTGTAGGCCGAGCCCGACGTGTCGACGCCAAGACCCGCGAGGAGGTCGAGCGCCTTCGTCACGATGTCGTTGGTGTACGACTCGGCGTCCGGAGCCTTGGTGAGCACCGTGCCGCCCTCGAGGTTCTTGGTCTCCTGCGAGAGCGTCGCCGTGCGATCCCACGCAGCCTGGTCGATGAAGCCGACGCCGCTCGCGGCGGGCCAGATCAACTTGTTGACTTCGTTCATCTGCCACAACTGGTGGCTGGCGCCGAGCTTCGAGCCCTTCGAGAGCACGATGTCGCGGCACGCTTCCACGTTGTCACGGCAGTAGGCCCAGCCCTGGAGCGACGCAGCGACGAACTTCACCGCGGTGTCGGCGTATGCCGCATCGCTGGCGAGACGCTCGCCCGACGCCCAGATGGCGTCCTGCAACATGCCGACGCCAGCCTCTTCGTACGAAACGACGTTGAAGTCGTCCGCCGTGTAGAGCGCACCCGTGTCCGGGTTGATGGCCTCGAGCACTTGCGCGTACTCGTTGTAAGTCATGGCTTCTGCGGCATCGATGTCACCGGAGAGCAAGCCGACCATGTCGAACTGCTGCTGCACGAGCGTGACGTCCTTGGCCGGGTCGAGACCCGCTTTGGTCAGCGCGGCGAAGATCTCAAACTCGTTGCCGAAGCCCCAGTTGCCGATCTTCTTGCCCGCGAAGTCTTCGGGCTTGGTGATGTTCTTGTCCTTGAACGACACCTGCAGAGTGCCCGAACGCTGGAACACCTGTGCGATGTTCACGATGTTCGCACCGGCCTCGCGGCTGGCGAGGGCCTTTGACACCCACGAGATCGCGAAGTCAACGTTGCCGTTGGCCAGCTCGGTCTGCGGAACGATGTCGACTCCGCCTTCGACGATGGTGACGTCGAGGCACTGGTCGGCGTAGAAACCCTGGTCTTGCGCGGCGAAGTAGCCCGCGAACTGGGCCTGGATGAACCACTGAAGCTGCAGCTTGACCGGGGTCGGCGTGGTGCAGGTTTCTTCTGCGGGCGCTTCCTCGGTGGCTTCGGCCGTGGTTTCTTCGGTGACCTCGTCGGCCGCTTCGTCGTCGCTACCGCCACAGGCGGCCACGAAGAGCGACAGCGCCGCGATGCCCGCGAAGGCAACTCGTACTGATCGTTTCATGTATTTCCCCCTTCCGAGTGCTCGCACCCGGATGTCGTTGTTGTTGCTTACCTCGCCTCGCCCTTGCGGTTGAGGCTCTCCAGTACTACGGAGAATATGTAGAACAGTAGCCCAAGCAGGCAGGCGGCCAAGACGTAGGCCCACGCTGCGGCATTCTTGGAATTGGCGATGTTGCTCGAAATGCGGCTGCCCAGCCCGTTCTGCGACCCGCCGAAATACTCGCTGACAAAGGCCGTGATGACCGCCGCCGGCGCAGCAATCTTCAACGACACGAAGAGAAACGGCAGTGCGTTAGGAATGCGCACCTTGCGCAGGATTGCCGCGTCGCTCGCGGCGTACGACCGCATGAGTTCCACGTGGGTCGGCGACACCTGGGTGAGGCCGCGTGCCACGTTGACCAGCACGATGAAGTAGACGACCAACGCCACCATGATGCGTCGCGGAATCTCGCTCGTGATCGAGTACATGTTGTTGAGCACCGCCACCAACACGAAGATCGGCACGGCGTTCAGCGCGACGGCGAGCGGCGTGATGAGCTGGTTCAAGAACCCGAAGCGGCTCAAGACGAAGCTCATCGCGATGCCGAGCACGGTGCCCGCAACGAGACCGACGAGAGCGTTGGTGCCCGATACGATCGCGGCGTCGCTCACGAGCGAGAAGTTGCCGGTGAACTGCTGCCAGATCGCGCTCGGCGCAGTGAGAAAGTAGGGCTTGAGTTCGAAGAAGCGCACCGCCCACTCCCAGAAGCCGAGGAAGAGTGCTCCGAACACGGCGGCGGGTAGTGCCTTGGCGAAGAGATTCCCGGTGCGAATCATCGGCGACCTGCGCAGGTTCGGGTCTGGTTCATCGGTCGTCGTTGCCCAGTCCGACGTGTGCGGCGTGCATGCCGCGCAGTCCTTCGCGCACCGCGGTGATTGCTTCGAAGAACGCCGTGCGGTTGCGAGTGTCTTCGTTGCGATCCGCACCCAACGAAACGTCGACCGTCTTGGTGATGCGGCCGGGTCGCGGCGACATGACGACCACACGATTCGACAAGTAGACCGCTTCAGGAATCGAGTGCGTCACGAACACCACCGTGGTGCCGGTTGCCGCGCAAATGCGCAGCAGTTCGCCCTGCATGTATTCGCGCGTCATCTCGTCGAGTGCGCCGAACGGTTCGTCCATCAGTAAGAGCGGCGGGTGCGCAGCGAGCGCACGGGCGATCGCGATGCGCTGCTGCATGCCGCCCGACAGCTGCCACGGGTAATGATCGGCGAACTCGGGCAGTTGCACGAGCTGCAGCATTTCTTTGGCGCGCGCCGCGCGGTCGGTCTTGCTCCATCCCTTCAACTCGAGCGGCAACTCGATGTTCTTTTGCACCGTGCGCCACTCAAACAGCCCGGCCTGCTGGAACGCCATGCCGTAGTCCTGGTCGATGCGCGCCTGTGCGGCCGACTTATCGTTCACGACGACGTCGCCGCGCGTCGGCTCGAGCAAGTTGGCAATCAGGCGCAGCAGCGTCGACTTGCCGCAGCCCGACGGACCAATCAACGACACGAATTCGCCGCGCTTCACCTCGAGGCTCACGTCGCGCAGCGCATCCACTTGGTTGGGCTTGCCCGGATTGAACACCTTGCTCACGTTGCGGATGCTGACGGCGGTCACGAGATGCTCTCTTTCGGTCGGTTGCGCATAACGAACACATCGACAGCGACGACGACACCGGCCATCGTGAGACCGAGCGCGGCCGCGCCGAAGATCGCGGTGTACACCTTGGCGGGGTCGCCCGTCGCCTCACGGGCATATTCGATGATGAGGCGTCCGATGCCGCCCTTCAGCCCGGTCGAGATTTCGGCGACCACGACACCGATCACCGACGCGGATGCACCCAGTCGGAACGCCGGCACCATGTAGGGCACCGCGGTCGGAAAGCGCAGCTTGAGGAGCGTCTTGGTCCACGACGCCGCGTAACTCTGCATCAACTCGACCGACGACCCCGTCGCGGCGGCGAGCCCGCGCAGCGTGCCGACGGCGATCGGAAAGAATGCCAGAAATGCGCCGAGCACCGACGCCGACAACCAGCGCGGCCAGACGAACGGTCCGACTTCCAACTTTCCGCCCCAGCTCACGACGAGCGGCGCGAGCGCGATGAGCGGCACCGTCTGCGACACGACGAGATACGGCAGCACGCCACGCTGCACCGTCTTGAAGCGGGCCATGAGCACCGCGAGCCCGACGCCTACCGCGCCGCCCAGGACGAATCCGGCGGCGCTCAGACGGAACGAGTACCACGCGCCGGCGAGCACCGATTCGAACACTGTGCGATCGGAGCCGCGCACTTCGGGGCGGCTGAAACGCGAAAACATATCCCACACATGCGGCATCGCATACTCACTCGTGCGCGGCAAGATGCGCACACCCGCGATGGTGCCGCCATCTTGCGGTCCGACCGCTTTGTACGACTCCCACACGACCACCACCAGCGCCAACGCCGCGACGAACATCGCGGTGCGCCGCGCGGCACGCACGACGAGTGCGGTCATTGCTTGGCGCGGGCTTGCTGCGCGATGGCGGGCATGATGCGCTCGCCGTAGGCCTCGAGCGTCTGCTCTTTGCCGTCGTGCTGCAGGTAAATGGAGAACTGGTCGACGCCGAGCGCCTCGAGTTCGCGCAGACGACGCACGTGCTCGTCGACTCCGCCCAAGATGCAGAACCGATCGACGATCTCGTCGGGCACGAAGGTGGTGTGCGAGTTGCCGGCGCGACCGTGCTCGTTGTAGTCGTAGCCCTGTCGTCCTTTGATGTAGTCGGTCAGCGCCTTAGGCACCGCGGAGTTCTCGCCGTATCGCGCGACGATGTCAGCGACGTGGTTGCCGACCATGCCGCCGAACCATCGGCACTGGTCGCGCATGTGCGCCATGTCAGAGCCGACGTATGCCGGTGCCGCGACGCAGATTTTCACGCTGTCGGGGTCGCGGCCCGCGTCTTTGGCCGCTTTACGCACCGCCGCGATCGTCCACTCTGCGATCGACAAGTCGGCGAGCTGCAAGATGAATCCATCACCGACCTCGCCGGTCAACTGCAGCGCCTTGGGGCCGTACGCCGCCACCCACACTTCGCAACGGCTCTTCGCCGCCCACGGAAACCGGATGGTCGACCCGTTGTACTCGACTCCCCTGCCGTTGGCGAGCTCGCGAATCACGTGGATGCTGTCGCGCAAAGTTGCGAGCGTCGTCGGCTTGCCGTTGGTGACGCGCACAGCCGAGTCGCCGCGCCCGATGCCGATGATCGTGCGGTTGCCGTACATCTCGTTCAGCGTCGCGAATGTGCTCGCCGTTACCGTCCAGTCGCGCGTCGCCGGGTTGGTGACCATCGGCCCGACGACCACGTTGTTGGTCTGCGCGAGTATCTGGCTGTAGATCACGTACGGCTCTTCCCACAAGATGTGGCTGTCGAACGTCCACACGTGCGACATGCCGTACATCTCGGCTTTCTTCGCCAAGTCGATCACCCGCGACGCCGGCGGGGTGGTCTGCAGTACGACGCCGATGTCCATCGTTTGCCTCAGCGGTTCTGCGGGAATCCGAGGTTGACGCTGCTCGTGCGCGGGTCGGGCCAGCGCGACGTGACCACCTTGCCGCGCGTGTAGAAGTTGACGCCCTCGGGACCGTACATGTGCTGGTCGCCAAAGAGGCTCGCCTTCCAACCGCCGAAGGAGTAATACGACACCGGCACCGGAATCGGCACGTTGACGCCGACCATGCCGACTTGTACGTCGAACTGGAACTGGCGCGCCACGCCGCCGTCGCGGGTGAAGATCGCCGTGCCGTTGCCGTACGGATTGTCGTTGATCATCTTCATGCCTTCGTCGTACGAACTGACGCGCGACACGACGAGCACCGGCCCGAAGATTTCTTCGTCGTAGCACTTCATGCCGGGCTTGGCTGCGTCGATGAGGCTCGGGTCGAGGAAGAAGCCAGCGCCTTGCGCTTTCGCCGTGCCGTCGACCACGACCGTCGCACCTTCCTTCGATGCGTTCTTCACGTAGCCGGCCACTTTGTCGCGGTGCTCGCGGGTGATGAGCGGGCCCATCTCCGATGCGGGGTCGGTGCCGGGGCCGACTTTGATGTTCGGGATGCGCGTCTTGATCTTGTCGACGAGCTTGTCGGCGATCGAGTCGATCGCGACCACCACCGACACCGCCATGCAACGCTCACCCGACGAACCGTAAGCCGCGCTCACTGCGGCGTCGGCCGCCATGTCGAGGTCAGCATCGGGCAACACCAGCATGTGGTTCTTGGCGCCGCCGAGCGCCTGCACACGCTTGCCGTTGCGCGTGCCGGTCTCGTACACGTATTTTGCGATCGGCGTCGAACCGACGAACGACACCGCGGCGATGTCGGGGTGCTCGAGAATGCGGTCGACTGCGACTTTGTCGCCGTGCACCACGTTGAACACGCCATCGGGCAGACCCGCCTGACGCAGCAGGTCGGCGACGAACATCGAAGCCGAGGGATCCTTCTCGCTCGGCTTCAAGACGAACGTGTTGCCGCACATGATCGCGTTGGCGAACATCCACATCGGCACCATCGCCGGAAAGTTAAACGGCGTGATGCCGGCGACCACACCGAGTGGCTGACGGATGGAATAGACGTCGACTCCGCCGGCGGCCTGCTCGGAGTATCCACCCTTCATCAGCGCGGGGATGCCGCAGGCGAACTCGATGTTCTCCAAACCGCGCGCCAGTTCGCCCATTGCGTCGGCGGGCACTTTGCCGTGCTCGAGCGAGATGATGTTGGCGATTTCTTTGCGGTTGGCGTCGACCAGTTCGCGCATGCGGAACATGATCTCGGCACGGCGCGACAACGACGTAGCGCGCCAGGCGGGTAGCGCTGCCTTGGATGCGGCAACCACGGCGTCGAGTTCCGCGACGCTCGCGAAGTCGACCTTGGCCTGCTCTTCGCCTGTTGCGGGGTTGAACACCACGCCCGAACGACCCGAGTTGCCGAGCACCACTTTGTTGTTGATCCAGTGACCGATGCGGTTCATGTTGCTGTTTCCTTCCGCGGCGCGAAGCACCGCCATGTGACTGCGACTCAGTGCAGGTACTGACTGAGGCCGCGCTTGATGTACTTGCCGTGGCCCTTGCGGCCCTTGAACGTGTCGTTCTCCACCACGACCATGCCGCGCGAGAGCACCGTGTCGACTTTTCCGTCGACTTCGAAGCCTTCCCACGACGAGTGGTCCATGTTCATATGGTGCTTGTCGTTGATGCCGAGCTTGGTCTTCTTCGTCGGATCCCACACGAGGATGTCGGCGTCGGAACCCGGGGCGATGATGCCCTTCTGCGGATACATGCCGAACATCCGCGCCGGAGTCGTTGCGCAGGTTTCGACCCAGCGCTCGAGCGAGATTTCTCCCTGCACGACGCCCTGGTAAATCAACTCCATGCGGTGCTCGACGCCGCCCATGCCGTTGGGGATCTTCGAGAAGTTGCCGAGGCCCAACTCTTTTTGATCCTTGAAGCAGAACGGGCAGTGGTCGGTCGACACGATCGCCAATTGGTTCATGCGCAGGCCCTTCCACAAATCGGCGTGGTGATTGTGGTGGTCGTGCTTCGAGCGGATCGGCGGCGAGCACACGAACTTCGCACCTTCGAACCCGGGGCGCGCGAGGTGGTCTTCGAGCGTCATGTAGAGGTACTGCGGGCAGGTCTCGGCGAACACGTTGAGCCCTTCGTGCTGCGCGGCAGCCACCTCGTTGAGTGCGTCGGTGGCCGACATGTGCACGATGTAGAGCGGCACGTTACCGGCGACCTTCGACAACACGATCGCGCGGTGCGTCGCCTCGCCTTCGAGCAAGCTCGGGCGCGAATACGAGTGGTACTTCGGGTCGGTCTGGCCGCGCGCCAAGTACTGCTGCACGAGCACGTCGATGGCGATGCCGTTCTCGGCGTGCATCATGATCATCGCGCCGTTCTCCGCGGCGGTCTGCATGGCGCGAAGAATCTGGCCGTCATCGCTGTAGAAGACGCCCGGGTAGGCCATGAACAACTTGAAACTGGTGACACCCTCGTGGTCGACGAGATACGTCATGTCTTTCAGCGCTTGCTCGTCGATGCCGCCGATGATCTGGTGGAACGCGTAGTCGACCGCGCAGTTACCGCCGGCCTTGCGGTGCCATTCGGCCAGGCCCAGCTGCACGTTCTCGTTGTATCGCTGGAGCGCCATGTCGACGATGGTGGTCACGCCGCCCCACGCCGCGGCGATGGTGCCGGTCTCGAACGTGTCGACGGCCGCTGTGCCGCCGAAGGGCAGCTCCATGTGCGTGTGCACGTCGATGCCGCCGGGCACCACATACTTCCCCTTCGCGTCGATCACCTTGTCGGCGGTCACGCCCATCGCATCGGCTTGTCCGCGCGCGTAGAGCGCGGCGATGATCTCGCCGTCGACGAGCACGTCTTGTTCGTGGCGACCGGTCGGGCTGACGACGGTGCCGTTCTTGATGAGCGTGCGGGCCATGTTGGTCTCCTTTTACTGTCGTTGTTTAGCGGCGGACGAGTTCGGGGTAGGCGTCGGGTCGGCGGTCGCGGTAGAACGCCCAGCGGTCGCGCACCATCTTGATCTTGTCCATGTCGAGGTCGCGCACGATCAGCTCGGGCTTGTGCGGGTCGCCGACGTTGCCGACGAACTTGCCTTCCGGATCGACGAAGTAGCTCTGGCCGTAGAAGTCGTCGTCGCCGTACTCGCTCTCGATGCCGACGCGGTTGATCGCGCCGACGTAGTACATGTTCGCCACCGCCGACGCCGGTTGCTCGAGTCGCCAGATGTATTCCGAGAGCCCGCGGCTCGTCGCCGACGGATTGAATACGATCTCGGCGCCGTTCAGGCCGAGCGCGCGCCAACCTTCGGGGAAGTGCCGGTCGTAACAGATGTAGACGCCGACTTTGCCGACCGCGGTGTCGAATACCGGGTATCCGTCGGTGCCTGGCGTGAAATAGAACTTCTCCCAGAATCCCTTCACTTGCGGGATGTGCTGTTTGCGGTACTTGCCGAGATACCGACCGTCGGCATCGATCACCGCAGCGGTGTTGTAGTAGAGCCCGGGCTGCACGATTTCATACATCGGCAGCACCAGCACCATGCCGAGTTCTTTCGCCACCGACTGGAATCGCTTCGTCGTCGGGCCGTCGGGGATGTGCTCGGTGTAGTCGTAGTACTTCGCGTCTTGCACTTGGCAGAAGTACGGGCCGTAGAACAACTCCTGGAAGCACATCACCTGCGCGCCCTGTTTGGCCGCTTCGCGTGCCGCCGCCTCGTGCTTGTCGATCATCTTGTCTTTGCTGCCGGCCCAATCGGTCTGCAACAACGCTGCTTTCACTACGCGGCCCATGTCGTAATCCCCCCACTTCAGTAGTAGGTCTTCCAAGGTAGTGGCGCTCCAGTTACTACGTCACGGTCGCCGCCGCCCTCGTTGTGCGGGCGCGGCGCTGGCTACCGTTGCCCGCATGGCACAAACCACGAGGCCGCCGTTCGGCGGCACCATCGGCAAGACCTTCGACGACTCCGTCCCGTGGTGGCCCGAGCTCCCGTCGGCCCAGCCGGGGTCACCCAACATCGTCGTGGTGTTGCTCGATGACGTCGGCTTTGCGCAGTTCGGCTGTTATGGCAGCGACATCAAGACTCCGACCTTTGATGCATTGGCCGCTGGTGGCCTTCGATACAGCAACTTCCACACCACCGCGTTGTGCTCGCCGACACGCGCTGCCCTGCTCACTGGACGCAATCACCACTCCAACGGAATGGGTCGCATCGCAAACATCACTTCCGGGTTTCCTGGATACAACGCCGAAATGTCGCACGAAGACGGAATGATCTCCGAGATCCTCGTGCGCAACGGATATTCCACCTTCGCCGTAGGCAAGTGGCATCTCACACCAC